>LNFM01001352.1_pt1 | contig 56322 bp, 45 predicted proteins | sample 596031 | NCBI WGS metagenome assembly LNFM01 (sample SAMN04254537, study PRJNA301005) | activated carbon metagenome | isolation source: dual media filters at the Ann Arbor, Michigan drinking water treatment plant | place: USA: Ann Arbor
GCCCGGATCGAGTCTGATGTCGCCGTCGCGGCTGCACTCGATGCATTGCCGGCCGCCGGTAAGCTCTATGCCCGAGCCGCCGAACTCCGCTCAAACTCAGCCCGTAAAGAAAAAGGCCCGCAGGGTCACTTACCCGGCGGGCTAAGGTAGAAACAGGAGGAATTAGAAAGAACAGAACCGCCCGGCAGGTGATGCCAATGGCCCGCACTTCTTATTCGCATAAATCTTGATGCACCCCAATTCGCACCGGTTGCCCCATCGAAAAAAAAAGATCCCGCTGCCCGATAAAAGGCACCGGGATCTTTCAATTTTACCCCGTTCCGCTTAGAAGCTAAGCTTTCCGGAGAACTGGATCCTACGAGAGAAACTGAGGACAGTGTTGTTGATCTGCCCAACAGATGAACTCGTAAAGAGCATCGCCGCATCGGATAGTCCGTAGGTCGGCGAGTTCGTCAGGTTTTTTGCATCAACACGGAGGTCAAATGCCCAGCGTTCACCGAACTTAAACTTCTTGGCAAGTGAACCGTCAATATTGAACTGACGCGGTCCGATAAAGTAATTTCGGCCCGTGTTTCCAAGCTCGCCCGGATTCGGCTGCGAGAACTGAGCGATCTGCTCAGCGGTGTACCAAACCGGAATGCCGTTGACCTGTGTCAAAGTACCCAGATCACGCGGACAACCGTTGCAGCTTACCGGCGATTGAACCACCTGGCTGATCGTGTTGCGGCCGGAGTAGAACGTATATGGCCGCCCCGATGCAAAATTGAAAAGTCCTGCAATCTGCCATCCGCCGATGATGAAATCAAGGGCTTTTGGCATATCGCCGCCGAACTTGCGGCCGCGGCCGAAGGGCAGTTCATAGGTTCCAAAACCTTGCCAAACATGCCTGCGGTCAAAGTCCGACCAAGCATAATTCAGCGAACGGTCATTGTTGTCATACGGAGTGTTCGAAGCCGACTGTGCGCTTCCCCGGTTGGCGGTCGCGAAGGTCGGGTCGAATGAACGCGTATCTTTCGATACTGAGTACGTATAAGCAAGCTGGTAGCTCAACCCTTGGGACAGCCGCTTGCGCATAATGAACTCGAGGCCGTTGTACCGCGAAAGGTCGTTGGTCTCAAGCACATTCAATGCACCCGTGAACTGCGGATACGGTTGCAGGAAGAACGGGTTATTGAAGAAAGCAGCCCGTCCGATCGTCTGTGCACCACCGGTCGTGTGCTGCGAAACAGCCAAAGCAGCATTCGCTACGCTTCCACCGGTCGTTCCGGTCTGAAGCGTGGTTGCAACTGCCGGAATACCCCGGAAAGTGGTTGTTCCCGCATTGTTGTTCGGGTCGCCAGTGAACATTAGATTGATCAAGCAGGAATTCGCGGAAGAGTTCGCACGAAGTGCGTTGAACGCCTGCAGGAAATTCTCGGCACAACGCGGATCTCTTGCATTGATATCAACCTGGTTGCGGTCGTAGGCACCAAAGAGGTGAACGCCGCGGCGGCCGATATAGTTGACCTCAAGTACATTGCCCCACCAGATCTCACGCTGGAAACCGGCAAACCAGGCATGGCTCTCCGGGAACTGAATATCCGGATCGACCGTCGTGATGCTCGCGGTCGAAAATGCCGGCGGCTGCCGAAGGGCGGCGGGTGAAGAGATCGGCGGAATCGCAGGAATGCCATTCCGTATCAACAAGTTCTGCGAGCCGATCCCGGAAGCGGTGTAGCTGAACGTATTGCCCGGTGCGCTCTGGTAAACGAAGTTTGCGAATACCTGCGACGGGAAACGGTCTTGAGAAAGTCGGTAGTTTGCACGAACCGATGTCTTGCCGTCCTTGAACGGATCCCACGCAAATCCGACCGATGGCGAGAAATTATCGTAGTCGTTAGAGAACAGGTCGCCCTCTTCCCAGCGAAGAGCATTTGAAGATGGTGCTCCCGGTGTGAACGGGATCTGCGGAGTAAGCACCGGAAGGCCGACCGAGCTCGGGCTCAGTTTAACTTCCCAGCGAAGTCCGAGATCGAGTGTAAGGTTCGACCTGGCCCGCCAAGTGTCCTGGAAGTAAAAGTCGTATTCCGGATACTCGGCGTTATAGACCCATCGCGTTCCCGGCGCGGCAAACGCGTTCGGATTCGAGGGACTAACGACAAAGCCCTGCGAGAAGCTTCCGATTCGGCCGATCAGGTTGTTGATGGTCGCCAGAAGGACGTTACGGTCGTTGGTGTTAATGCTCGAAGCGCCAGCCGCAGGTACCGCCCATTGACTAAAGTCACTCTGGGCAGTGCCAAACCCGATCTGGGGCTCGATCTGTCCACCCGCGGACGAGCGGTCGTCAACCTGATTTCCGAAGCGGAAGTTGATACCGAACTTCAGCGTGTGATTGCCGGTTACGAACGTAATGTTATCCACAAACTGCCACGTCCGCGAGGTGCGGGCATTGTAGGCAAAGTTGCGGTCGAAGTCCGTAACTGTATTGAGAACGAACGGTACGTTCGAATTCGCCGCCGGATAAGCGAACTGGAACCCGAAGCGGTTCATTCCGAAAATGAATTCATTCGTGATGTTCGGCGCCGGCCGCCACGTGTAGTTGATCGCAAGGTTCTTCGGCGTACGGAAGGTGTCGATCCAGTTCGCACCGCCTTGAATACGCTGAAGACCGGCGTTTGCGATATCGCCGAATGTATTCTGCTCGCCCTGTGCCCAGCGGACATAGAACGAGTTCTTATCATTGAGCTTCACATCAAACCGCATCGAGAGGTCATACTGCTTTTCGGTCTGCGGAGCAACGAAGCGAAGTGCTCCGGTGTTGAGTCCGTCGCCAGCCGTGAAGTCGTTAGGGCCCTGCTGACTGTTCAGCAAGCCGATGATGAACGGATCGAGGGTGATCGGCCGCCCCGTTGCGATGTCGTAGGTCTGCACGCAAGGATTCGGAACATTCGGGCCGCACGCCGGATAACGCGGAGAGCCATCCGGATTAACTGCTGCCCCGGTTGGGAAAGTCGTGGACGTAGCGGTTCCAGCCGGAGCATTTCGGCCGCCCTGAATGTAACGGTAAAGCCCGGCTCGTGCCTGCGGCGTATAGACAGTCAGCGACTGAAGCCGTGTTTCCGAGGCCCGAAGCATTTGAAGGTTTACGAAAAAGAAAGCACGGTCGCGGAGAAATCCCGCTTTTGTGCCTTCGCCAAAGCCCGGATTGAAGATCGGCCCGCCGATGCTTCCCCCATAAATGTGTTGGACGAACTGACGCTTTGCGATCCGCTGCTTGTTGAATTCCCATTCGTTCGCGATGAAACGCGGCGTCTGGTAATACTCAAACAAATTACCTGAGAACCTGTTGCCGCCCGAGCGAGTCGTAAGGCTGACCTGTGCGCCCGAGGAACGGCCGAGCTCGGCGGTAAAGTTGCTGGTAATGATCTGTACTTCACGGATCGAATCGGGATTCGGCCGAAGCGGCGTAAAGTTCGAACCGCCCGCCGTTGATTCGTTAATGTCGATGCCGTCGAGCGTAAAGTTGAACGCCCGGTCACGCGAACCATGGACGTGAATGCCGCCTCCAGTGTTCGCACCCGCGACAACGCCCGGCTGATAGTTCAGCAGGTCGAAGGGATTTCGTCCGCGTGCACCGACGATCGGAAGTGCCTCGATCTGCGCGGTGTCAAGCGTTGTTCCGACGTTGCCCGAAGTTGCGGTGGTGACCGCTTCGACCGTCGCCTCGACCGAGACCACGGCGGAAACGTCGCCTACTTCCAGAGCAACATTCAGCGTAGCGGGAATGTTAACAAGTACGTTGTTTCGAGTCGATTCGAAACGCTTGAAGCCCTCTTTCTCGACCGAGACCTTGTAAGTTCCCGGCTGAATGAGGTCAAAGACGTAAACTCCGTTGTTACTGGTAGATGTCGTGAGACTCACGTTCGTCGCTTCGTTGGTCAAAGTTACCGTCGCTCCCGGCACTGCAGCTCCGGAACCGTCGCTGACGACTCCGGTAATGCGGGTGGTTGTGCCCTGAGCGAAGGTAAATACGGTGACGCAAAGCATCATAGCGAGGAAGCCAAATGCTCTCGCCAAAGGTAGTTTGCCCATCATACTCCTCCAATTTTTAGTTTTAGCTGTATAACCTTTCCTTATGATTAAAAGGCCTGTGTGAAGAAATTATGATGTAAGATAGCACAGCTTTTACAAAAGTGTTAACGAAATGGGGCGAAACAGCAAAAAATCGCTATCTAAGGTACTCAAGTAGGGTTCCTGAAGCCCCTACGGCCCAGCCGACCCGTTTGTTCATGAAGAGTCCGAAGATGCGGTTCTCGGTCCCGCTCTCTTGCTTTAACCAAGTTTTGCCGCGGTCGCCGGAGCGAAGAATAACGCCGCCGTGGCCGACGATCCAGCCGTTCTTATCGTCTGCAAAATCGACCCGCATGAATGTGCCAGGAAAGCTCGTCGTTACCTTTTCCCACGTGACCCCGCCGTCTTCGGTCCTGAGTATCGTTCCGCGGCCGCCAACGGCATATCCTTCCTTGCTGTCGCGGAAATCGACGTTGTATAGTGCCCTCTCGACGCCCGACCGCTGAAGAACAAAGCCCTCTCCGCCATTATCGGAAAATAGAACCACACCCTTATCACCAACGATCCAGACCCGCGAACTTCCGACAAAATCGAGATGAAAGAGCTCCGTCTTTGGCGGAACAACGACACGCTGCCAGGTCTCGCCGCCGTCCTCGGTCCGCAGTACGAGCGAATCGATAACGGCACCGCGGCTGTTCAGGATCGAACCGACCGCGATTCCCCGCCGCCGGTCAGCAAACTTTATGCTAAGGAATTCCGGCGTCCCACGTGCCTCTACTTCGCGATAGAGTGAGACTTTTCGCCACGAATTTCCGGCGTCATCCGTTTGGAACATCTCACGGCCAGCGACAAGGTAGCCATTTTTCTCATTTCTAAAATAGATCTCATTGATGTTCTCGCTGGTTTCGAGGTCGACCTTCGTCCACGTGGCCCCGCGATTCGTTGTATGGGCAAGAAAGCCGTTGTCGCCGGCGATCCAGCCTTTGTCGTTCTCGGCAAAATAGACCGAAACGAGATCTTCGGCCGTCCCAGAAACACGCGGCTGCCAGCCCTGCTGGGCCGCGACGGCGCCCGAAAACGCGAAAATTGTGAGTATTAGAACGGCCCTGCGGGAAATGCTCTGCACCAGTTGTCCTCCTTTGAAAACGAAAAGAAAAAGGTGATCTCCAATAGGATACCGAAACCCTTAGTGAAAATCACCTTTTATTGGACGGCGTTAACAGTCCTGTTTTGCCTATCGCTTTATTTCACGACACGATAGACGCGGCCATTCCAGATGACCGAGACCTGTTCGCCGAGAGCGAAATACTGAGCCAGCATCGGTTCCCGACTAATAAGACGGTAGTACTCTTCGCTTCCAAATTGCACTTCAGTCTCTGGCAGCTTGGTCTCCGGCCGGATGTCGGCATCGACCCAAACTTCGTTCTCAAGGAAGAAGTTCCGGTTCGCGACGAACTGGTTCTCGGCCGAACGCCGAACGGTCACCTGATCCTCAGCCCGCATATCTGACCGCTCGGCGAGCGAGACATTCGCCTTTTGCGTGTTCTGCTGAACGCTTTGCGCAACGGCGTCACGTCCGCTACTCAACTCTAACGCACGAGGCCTCGCGGCCGGCGGGGCTATCAGCCCGCTGCCCGCCCTGCGTGACGAAACAAAGCTTCCATCGGTCGCCAGGTATGAGGTGTAGGGCGTCACAATCCCGAAACGGGTTCCGAGCTCGACGATCTCGTCCTTGACCTCTTTTGTCTCCCCGTTCGCCCGGATCGCCTCGACCAGCCAGCCGACCCGCCGCGTCGCCCAGAGCCTTGGCAAAAAGTCATTTTGGGTCGCCCGTCGGGGGAAATCGAGCCCGCGAAAATCGTAGGCCTTTGGGCTATTGCCCGACTTCCCGCTGAGCGTCACGACCACGTCTCGCAGATCGCTTTCGTTCGTGTAGCGGCCGATCAGCGTCGTCTGCATTCCCTTGAATAGGTCGCCCGGTTTTCGCGGATAGACCATCTCCGCCCGGACCGCACCGAGGTCGATCTCAACGTCCGAGAGCACCGGCGAACTCACTCTCGCGAAGAAGCTTGAGACCTTTACCTCGAGGTCTTCCTGCGGCTGAACGTAATCAGAAATGCCCGAATTCTCAGTACCGAGCTTATCGAGCAACGCCGTGTTGACGTCATAACCAAACCCGAAAGGAAAAACGCGGACGTCGATCTTTCGTGCTGTCTTGAAATTTGAAAGTATCTTTGTTGCATTCGTTTCGCCGACCGTAGGCAGGCCGTCGGTCATAAAGACGAGCATCTTCGGCCGGTTGCCTGATTCGAACTGCTTGAGCGATGCGATAAGCGCATCATTGATATTGGTTCCGCCCGTCGGCTGCAGACGTTCGACGAATTCCTCGCCCTTTTTCTTGCCGCTTGCATCCGCCCGGATCAAACCGCTTTCCATCAGCCGCTCTTCGCCGGCAAAGCCGATAACATTGAATCGGTCGCTGTCGCGGAGCGTTCTGATGCCGAATAGCAGTGCGGCTCGCGCCTTTTCCATCTTTCCGGCATCGGCCATCGAACCGCTTGTGTCCAAGACAAAAACGATGTCCTTGCTGACGATCTCTCGTTCGCCGAGGTCATCACGCGGCGAGAGCGTAAGCAAAAAGTAGCCGTCCTTGCCGGGTTCGCGATAGGTCAGGAGCGACATACTGAAGTCGCCCTCCGAGAGCCCGTAGAAGAGCTGCACGTCCTTGTCGTTGTCGCTTGATTCAAATGAAACAACAGCCCGCCGGTCATCGCGGCGATTGACCTCAATGGCGTGCGAGGGCGAGTAAATATTTCGCAATGGCTCGCGACCGACGATCTCGATCTTGCCCGAAACCGTCCCGAAGGATTGCGGCGGCATATTTGCGACACCGCCTTCCGCTCCCGGCCTTCCCCGCCAGAGGTTGCGGCCCGTCCCGAGCGGATATCGGTACGCGACCGTTCCCGATTCGGCTTTCAGAATTTGCGTGTATCGGAGCTCGACCTTCTTATCGGAATCTGGCGGGATCGGAAAGATAGATGCTTGAAGCAGGTCCTTGCCCGCATATTCAAGCAGGCCGGGATCGCGTTGCCGGCGGACGATCTCGTCATAAATACGGCGAGCTTCCTCGCGGCTGCGGACCTCTCCGACAAGCCGCTTCCCGTCCTCCCAAATGGCAAATTCGACCACCGACGCCCCATCGGGTATCGGGAAAAAATATGTCCCCTCAAGCGTAAACCGCGTGTCGTTGCGGAAAACCTGTTCTACGTGCGTTATCGCGACCTGGCCCTCGATCTTCGTGTCGAGCTTTATCGATTTGACCGGCAAGACATTCGGCAAAGGCTGCGGGACCGGCCTTGGCCGGCATGGCCGCGAATCACATGGAATAGGCAAAATAACGCCCTGGGCAAACGCCCCGGACACAGCGATCGCTCCGAAAAGGGCCGGACCGAACATCAAACTCAAAAGGATCTTTTTCATTATTTTCTCCGCAATTTCGTTGGACTTGGAGAGCTGAAGGCATAAGCCGATATCTACTGAACGCCTCGGATACACAAACCTTGCATGCAAATTTTGCAACTTTTTCGCTTGCCGAGGCATGTAATATAGAAATACGTTCCCCGGAGGCTTCGGGCATCCCATGTTTTACGGAGGCTATGATGCGACATTTCTCAATTCTGTTCGTTTCGGCAGTCTTGTTTTCTTCGGCACTCGGGCAAATTCCCGAGACGGGTTCGGAGATCTGCACGGTCGAGAACTCGCGGTTCCTCGTCGGGCAGCTTGCGGCCGAGAGCCGCTCAGTTCGCGAGGCTGATAAGCGGGTGAATATCCTCGTCCGGTTGGCAGATTTCTCATGGCCATTCGACGAACCAACTGCTCGCGAATACTTCACCGAGGCATATGGCGTTGCGGGTGCACATTTCAAAGAGAAGGGCTTTGAAACCGCCCGCCCTGATCGAGCTATGGCCCTGACCATGCCGAAGCCGGACCTTCGGATGACGGTGATAAAGGCGGTCGCCCGGCACGATGCAAAATGGGCTGAACGGCTAAGTGAAGAGGTATTAAAAGAGTTTGAGAAGGCGGCGGCCGAGCGGAGCGGACTCAACCGGGAGCGGGAGATCCAGGAAATGATCGGGCTTGCCGGCGAAAGGGTCGAAGAGGATCCGGCTTTCAGCTTGATGATCTTCCGCCGCCTGATGCGTTATCCGCTCGAGCAGCACTGGTTCTGGGCACTTTACCAAACCGCAAGCAAGAATCCGCAGCTTGCCGCGACGCTATACACCGAACTGCTTCAAGCCTATCGAAATCAGCCGGCCCGCCGACTGCTGATACTTTCGGCCTATCCATTCGGCCGCGAACGAATGTTCGGCGTAGATCGATTCACGATAATGACGACCATGCCGACGAACTCGACCGCAGACCCGATGCTGCAACGCCGCTTTCTTGAAACTTTCTTTGCCCGCATCGCCACCGCCGCGTCCAACCCCGAGGAACGACTGCGGCAGCCCGAGCCCAACCGTCAGCCCGATGCGGTCTATATGTATTCGGCCTTGCTGGAACTCGAACCGATCGTCATCAGCGAACATCCGGGGCTTATCCAGCGATTTACGCTTGCCAAGTCGCAGGCAAATTCGCTTCTAACCGACGAGATGCGTTCCGGAATGGACCAGCGAGAATCTTCGAACAGCCGTATGAACACGTCGTTTGACGAACTTCTGGAACAGGCCGAAGAGGCTGATAAAGAAGGCAAGCTGACGGACAACATGATCATCACCATGGTGATACGGCAGCGGAAGACGGAGGAACAATTTGCTCGTCTCGAACCCTGGCTCGACAAGATCAAAGAGGATCAGGCCCGAAAGGATTCGACCAACTACTTCTGGTTCACCCGATCTAAACTTGCAATCACCGAAACTCGCTTTGCCGATGCCACTCGCTTCTCGGCAAAAGTCGCCGGTGCCGAGGATCGGGCCGTGCTCGCTTTTGATCTTGCCGAAAAGCAGATGGAGAATTTGAGCGAGGCGGCGGGTGCGTATCAAACGCTCAGCGAAGTCGCGAAGATCGCCCAATCGCTTCCGGACTCAGCAACCAAAGCGAAGATACTGATGGGCCTTGCCTATCAATATGAGCGGTTCAACCCGGGCTTTGCGATGCAGGAGCTTTCGGACTCGGTCGCCGTTATCAATCGGCTGCAGGACCCTGACCTCGGCTCGACCGGCGTTATGCGGCAGATCATCGGCAAGCAGTACAGCTTCTTTACGGTCTATACAGTTCCCGGCTACGACCTCGAACGGACGTACTCAAAGCTCGCCGCCCGCGACCTCGGCCTCTCGCTTTCAAACGCGAGGGCATTGGAGGACAAATATCTCCGCACGATTGCCGTGCTCGCAGTAACCCGCGAATGCGCGAAAAAGCCGCGTCAGGACGCGGCCGATCCGGCAGTGAATTGAAGAGAGAATCAGGCTAAAGATCCTGATCCGGCCACTTGTTTGCGGGGTTCGTTTCATCAAGAGCGGCGTCGATCTCGCGTTCGATCCGGGTCCGCAGGCGTTCGACGAGGTCGTCAGCTTTTTGCAGATTCACCTCGAGGTTCGCACGGTTCCGGCGGATCTCATTAAGCAGGTTCTCCTGATTCGATTTCTCGGCTGCAAGCTGCCGCCGACGAGCTTCCCTTAGCTCCTCGGGCCGCAGCGTTCCAGCAAATGCCACACCTCGGTCGACCATCTCCGGCCTCATGTTCATCTCGATCGCATCGAGCTTCGCCAGGACCGTTCCTTCCTTATCCAGCATTTCGAAGAGCTGTTTGCGAAGGGTGTCAGACCGTTGCTCCGCCCGCGTAAGGATCTCAAGATTAAGCGCCAACCGCTTCTGAACGGCATCGGGGTCGCGGCCGCGGGTTGACTCAAGCAACTTGATCCGAGCCTCTAGCGTCTCGATGGTCTGCTGGTCGCGGGTCTCGCTATTTACCGCGGGACGGCCTGCCGGTTCGTTGCTGTCCGGAATGCTAACCCACGGCAGATCGTCGGCACGGCTGATAACCTCAGGGATCGCCGGCGTCGCCGTTGGCCTTGCGACCGGCGAACGAGTCGGCTGCGGCCGTTGGGCGTCTGCCGCGATCGCTCCCGCTCCGATCATTAACGCCAATCCCGCGGCTACTGAAATTTTGCGAAGCACCTTATTTTCTCTTGCCATTTTTCTTCTCCGCTTCGTCCTTATCCGCCAGAAAATCGCCCCTGACGAGTTCGATGCCGTTCTTTACCAGTCCCACGACCGGAATGGCATCGATGCCGGAGTTTATGACGCCCCTTACCACGCCCTTTTGCCGGATGTCACTCCCAACGAGCGCGATGGCGACGACCGTCCCGCCAAAGGGCAACATTTTTGCCCCGCGACGGAAAACCTGCCAACCGGCCGCCCGGACCACCTTCTGCTTTATGCTCCGCTCTGACATAGCCTCAGTCTAAACTTGCCATAATCAGATGACAACAGCATACTTTTCTTTGCACGCTAAGACCTACGATTTGTTCCTTTTTTCCTGATGGACCTTAAGCTTACGGATATTTCCAAGCGGTACGGCAATCGGTGGGCTCTCCGCGACGTTTCATTCGGGTCCGAAGCGGGCCGCGTTGTTGGTGTTTATGGGCTCAATGGTGCCGGCAAGACCTCACTACTGCGTGTCGCTGCGGGCGTTGAACCCAGCAACGGCGGAACGGTCGAAGCTCCTTCGGCTTACTTTCTGCCGACATTTCCCGAAGTCCCGCTTCTTAAAAGGCTGCGGAGCGTTCAGCCGGATACGGCCGAGCTTGCGGCGATCCAATCGGCGAAGATCGACGATGCGCTCAAAAGCGACTCAAAGCTCCTTTGCCTTGATGATCCTTTTCGATTTTTTGATGCGGGCGAGCGGCGGCAGGCGATGGAGAAGCTTTTGGCCGCTTCACGAGATGCGGGCAAGCTCATCCTTTTTGCGACGAACAGCTTTGAGCAAATACTCGGATTTGCCGATGACCTTTTAGTGCTTGTGGGCGGATATTTGGGGCAATACGGGCCGGCGTCGGAGGTTTACAATTCGCCGCTTACGGCCGCTGTTGCCTCCATTACCGGCCGCTGCAATATCTTCGAAGCCCGGCGGCTGACCTCAAGCAAAACTGACCTGCCCGAATTTCAAACCTTGAAAGGCAGCCATCGCCTTTTCACAGGCCAGCTTGAGCGAACACGGCTCGGCCCGATAAACCAGAACATCCCGCTCGCAATTCGTCCCGAGTATATCTCGATCTCATTCGGAGCTTCCTTTCCGGAAGACAATCTGCTCAAAGCGATCGTCACCGAAGTCTCGTTCCTCGGCCCGATGACGCTAGTCCGGCTCGACGCAGGCGGGCTCGAACTCGAGGCCCTCGTCCTGCGTCTCATCGGACTCAGCGTCGGTGAGGAATGCATGGTTGGGCTCCCGCCAAACCGCATCACCGTACTTTCCTAGCGAACAAAGGCAGATGGCACCGGGACGTCGGTAGGAAGACCGAAGCCCGTTATGCCGACTCCGCCGGTCGAGCGGTTGACGAACCACGTCGCCGAGCCGGGCCGGAAAACGGCCGCATCCGTCTTTCCATCGCCGTCGTAATCGCCGGGAACCGCAACGTCACCCGCAACACCGAACGGGAACGCAAAGAACGTCGTGTCCTCGCTCCTCAGCACAAACCATTCGCCCGTTGAGGGCCGATAGAATGCGATGTCAGCCTTGCCGTCGCCGGTGTGGTCGCCCGGAACTGTCTTATCAGTCGGCGAGCCAAACTGCACCGCGAAACGCCCTGCCGTGCTGCGATTGATCCACCATTCTGATCCGGTAGCTCCATTCGGCCGGAAGACGCCGATATCCGCTTTTCCGTCGCCGTCATAATCGGCAACAGCCGGAATGTCGCCATTGGTCCCAAACACCTGAATATCGACCCCGCCGGATGAACGCAGAATGAACCACGTGCCGGTCGCAGCTCTAAATACTGCCGCATCAGCCTTTCCATCGCCGTCGAAATCTCCCGGCGTCGGCACATCGCCTAGGGCCCCGAACGGAAATGAAAAGAACGTCGAATCCTCGCTGCGAAGGACAAACCATTCGCTCGTCGCCGGCCGCCAGAGCGCAAGATCGGCCTTGCCGTCGCCGGTGTAGTCCGCCGGGACCATCGTGTCCGAAGCCGAACCGAATTGGAATGCCCGATTCGCTCCATCGGAACTGCGGAGATACCACCATTCGCCCGGCGCCTGGCGGAAGATCGAGATGTCCGTCTTGCTGTCACCGTCGAAATCGAACGGGGCCCTGGCAGTGTCCGTAGGCTCTGCGTAGTTATAAGCAACAAGTGCAAAATGCTGATCGGTCGTATCGGCATTTCCGAGAATGCCATCGCCATTCAGAGCCGTTGCCGCGACGGTGATCGTCACCGGAGTTCCGGCCGCAATTCCTTCGGCGAGCCGCACCTGCTCGACATTATCCACGACCGAATGCGTTCCACCCGTGATCGAAACGCCGCCGGTGAAAAAGTTACCGCGATATGAATTGCCGCCGACTTGCACGGTCAGATCAAGATTATTGACCAGAGCCGGGTTCGAAACTCCGGGCGGGTCGGTCCAAACCAAAGAAACGCGGAACGGCTTCGAAGGATCGGCAACCGTGCCGGTATAAACCACGTTCTCGCCGTTATTTGAAAAGGCATGCGTCTGATCGATGTGCTTCATTGGGACGCCGGTGTTCATCATCAGCCGCATGTTCATCCGGCCCCAGCCCTCATTGCCGTTCGGGACCGACGAGCTGGTCAGGTTTCCGTTCATTTCCTGGCCCGAAAGAATGATCGCCGACTTGATCATCGCCGGGCTCGGATAGGCTCCGCCGTTGCGGTCGCGCCAATATTGCGTGAATAACGCAGCCGCACCAGCCACCTGCGGTGCCGCATGTGAGGTGCCGGTGCTGTAAGCGTGATTTGCGTCAAAGCACGACGAAACACTGCCGCACGATCCGGCCCTGCTTCCCGTGATCACCGTTCCCGGAGCGGTAATGTCAGGTTTGATTCGTCCGTCCAATGCGATCCCTCGACTTGAGCTCGATCTTAGGTCGTCCATGTTGTCAGCGCCGGTGCCGCCGAGTTCAGTACGAATGTTTTCGGAGTTCGCAACTGCGATCGTGTTTTTCGACATCTTTGGCCGCGTCAGTCCGCTGATTCCCGAGTTCCCGGCCGAGAAGACTATCGTGAATGGATCAATGGTCGAAGCAATCGAGGCATCCCGGACCAGGCCGTCATAGGTTGCGGCAAATGAATCGTAAGAGTTCCCGTTCGTGCCCGAGCCCCAACTGTTGTTCGAGATGGTGCCGCGAACTCCGTTCGGCCCGAGCGTGTTCAGAGCATCGTCAACGGCCTGAGCATCGGTCGTCGTATTGCCGCTTACCAAGAACGGGATGTTGATAATGTTCGCCCGCGGAGCGATCCCGATGCCGTAATTGAACCCTTGTCCGTCTAGTGTTCCGAACGGCGTGTATCCGGCGATGATGCTCGCGTTGATGTGCCCGTGGCCGCCCGTCGCACCTGAAGGCCCGCCTCGTAACGGCCCATCAACGGTATTATTTGCGGTGATGTAGAACCCGCCGTTGCCCGGAATGCTGATGCCGTCATCGGAGACCATTACAGTCACGTTCGTTCCGTCCGCTCCAAACTGCGTCAGCGGGTCGTAGCCCGGCGGATTGAGTGTTGTTACGTTCAGATAATTTCCGGCAACGATCTGGGCCGCACGCTCGTCCTCGATCGTCGGCCGGATGTAGGGATCGATCCGGAAAACATGGTCCATTGCCGCAGCGTTCTCAAGCTGCGAAACGGGCATCTCGACCCGTAGGACGTTAAAGAAGTTATTCGCAAGTTCGCTTTCGGCGACGATCCTGCCGCCGACCTTCGAGCGAAATTCCCAGCCCGCTGCACGCAGATCCGAACGTGAAAAGACCGCGATGTCATAAACCGCCATTTCGCTTTCGCCGGCAGCGAACGACCGGGCAAAACCATCGACCCGATGCTCAGGCAGGTAGTCTCCGACCCAGCGAACCCTTGAGTGTCCGGCGGCTTTCACGGCCGCCGATCGTTCGCCATAAACCAGATACGCCTGATGCGGTACATACTGCACGACCTCAAGCCCGACCTCGCGAATGCTTTCGAGCCAATCGTCCGAAGCGGTCGCCCCAAACTGAACTACGAAATATCCTTTACCGCTGTCGCTTTCCGCACCCGGTTCGATCGCAAAGTCTTCGCTCGCCGCAAGCGGCTCGAACTTCCTGCCCGGCAGATGAAGCGTGGTTTCGATCCGCTGAGCGCCATCGCCCGCGAGACTGTTACGTGCGTTCGCCGCCGCAATGATAAAGCTGCCGTAGTCTGCGACGATCGCACCGCGCTCGGCTATCCGGCCGCGATCAGCGGGATTTGAGACCGGCACACGGACCAACTCGGTTGAAGCATTTCTGATCTTCTCGGTGACGCGGTCGCTGGCAGCAAACTCTGCGCGAAGTTCACGCCGGACCTGAGTCTCCTTCGACTGGGCTTTTTGCCCGGTCTCCGAAATAAAATAAACAGCGATCAAGGCGGCTGCACAAAACAATAGAGCGGCGACCCGGAGCGGGCGTCGGTTCATTACGATCATTCTCTTCTCCAAAATGTGAGGTTTATAAGGACGGTCCTCTTAACGCGAGTTTATAGATTTTTTCTGTAGATAACAAGAAAATACCTGCCGGCCCAAAGGGCAAACGGCAGGCACTTCTCTTGTCTGTTTCCTTGGTTCAGATAACAGGGACCATTATCACATGTACTCTGCGATTGCGGGCGCGGTTCGCGTTCGTGTTGTTAGGCGCGACCGGAATGCTTGCACCGAGTCCTCGCGGCTCCATTCGGTTGTTTGGAATGCCAAAGACAGAGAGCCTTTCCGCGATCGCACGCGAGCGTCGCTCGGTCAGCGATTCAAGCTCCGATGGCGTTCCCTGGTTATCGGTGTGCGATTCGATCTCGATCCGGTAGTCCGGATTCCCGTTCAGGATCTGCCCGATCGAGGTCAGCCGGGTATCTGCCCCCGGAGCAAAGTCCGTTGATCGGGTAGTCGCCCAAAAGTTTTCGGGGATCGTCAAAATAATGCCCCGCTCGCTCTTTGAAACGGTGCCGTACCGCCGAAGCGATTGCATGAGCGTTGCTTCGTTCGCCTGGAGTGCGTTCAAGCGGGCCTCGCGTTGTTGTTGCTCCTCGGCTTCACGCTTCTGTTGATCGATAGCGTCGAGCCGTGATTTCGCGTTCGTCGCCTCAAGCTGAACGCGGCCAAGGTCCTCGCGGAGTTTGCCGTTCTCGGCCTGAAGATCACGGATCTGCTTGATATAATTTTCAACGTCGCGTTGCGAAAGCTCCTTTGATCGCGTCTCGTCGGCAAGCTGCCGCTTCAGTTCATCGATCTCAGATTGAGCTGTTGAGAGGCGGTCCTCGACCTTCTGCATATCGGCATCGGCCCGGATCTGCTCATTGCGTTGCCGGCGGGCGTCGGCTCTTTCATATGCCAATTGCTCGGCAGCAACGGCGGCGCTAATCGACCTTCTTGCAGTGATATCGACCTCGTCCTCTTTGCGGCCGGCACGCCACGCCTCTTCTGAGTTATTGAGCAGCGTTTCGGCTTCTAAAAGCTGCTCCGGAGCGTCACGTTCCGCACCGGCAAATTTGGCCAAAGCGATGGCCTGCTTTGCCTGGAGGACGGTCGAAGGCGTCCGCGAATAATCGATCTCCGCAATCTCCGGCGTCCGAGTGTCCTTAAAATAATCGCTCGTGTTTCCGAAGTATTGCACCGACGCCGCTGTCGTCAGTTGGCGTCCGCTTCGGGCGACCGGGTTCAGATTCTCGAGCATTATCTCCTGCGACGGCCGCTTGACCAGGAAGTGCGGTTCGGCGGTGATAATGAGTGCAAAGGTCTGCAATCGCGTCGTGACATCGATCTTCGAATCAAATTCGAAGAAGCCGCGTCGCTTGATCTCGCCAAGGTTATCAACCTGCCCTTCGGGCGAAACGGCCCAAAGAACGTAGGTCGCGTATCCGCGTCCGAGTTCGAACGGCCGCGGCATCTTGGATACTAAAACTTCGACCTCGGTGCCATTGCGTTCCGTTCGCCTGATGATTGCTCGGCCGCTCATCCGCGGAAATCGCGTCGTTCCGCGAAACTGGACATCGACCCGCTCATTCAGCGGATAGGTTATCGCGGTCGTCCGACGGCCAATGTCTGCCTGTGCCGGCAGTTCTACCGTAAAAATAAGCGAGAAGAAAACTAATAAAAATAATGCGGAGGGCCTGAGTGTCTTCATATTTTTCGGTTCTCCGATGGAATACAATCTTTATGCAAGATGCCATACACAGTACGCGGGTTGCAAATTTCTCGCGTTTTTTGGACAACACACATCACGCTAACGTATAGTCGTTACCTTAGTTACCGATAGTTACCAGATGTCTGACCTGAACCGCCTGCTCACTTATGTCCGGCCCCACAAGGCCACATTCGCCGTCGCGATAGTTGCGATGGTGGTGGTCGCGGTCTTTGAAACGGCGATCGGCCTTCTGCTTATGCCGATCTTTGAGCAGTTCATACCGGAGAACACGGGCTCGCGGTCGCTTCCCTTCAACCTCCACGAACTGATCCCGAAGGAACCATGGTATTCCGCTTGGTTTGCGATTTCGGGTCTGCTGATCTTTTTCACGCTCGCCAAGGGCATTGCCGAGTATTTCTCATCGTACTTGATGGCAAAGATCGGCCAGTCCGCCGTTCTCGATATCCGCCGCCAGCTGTACGATCACCTGCTTTCACAGTCGGCGACGTTCTTTGAAAAGCATCGCACGAATTTTCTTGTCTCGCGGCTCGTTGTAAGCTGCTCGGCCATCGAGCTTGCGGTCTCGGCAAATCTCCGCGACGTACTTCGCGAAAGCTTTATGCTGGTCGCATTTCTAGGAGCGGCGTTCTATCTCAATTGGCGGCTAATGCTCGGTGCCTTGATCATTGCTCCGATAATCGCGTTTCTTACGAGCAAATTCAGCCGAGCTCTTCGCAAGCTCGCCGAGATGTCTTACGAGGGCAATAAGCTTCTTACCGACACCGCCCAGGAAACGCTCGCCAACCACAATATCGTAACCGCCTATCGTGCCGAAGACCGCGAACGCAAGCGCTTCGGCCGCGTCGCGGAGATCATTGCGAAAGCCAATCTGCGTTCAGGCCGGATCGCCGCGACTTCGCCGCCGACGATCGAGATGATCGGCACCATCGCTCTCGTCGTACTTCTTTATTTCGGGCTGCGCGAGATAAATGCGGCAGCGATGGACGCTGGCGAGTTCTTTGCATTCCTCTATTTTCTTTTCCGCAGCTACGACCCGATGCGAAAGATCTCTCGCCAGCACAATGAGATCTCGCGCGCATTCGCCGCGGCCCGCGACGTTTGGGACGTGCTCGACAGCCACGAACATCTGCCCGAGCGTCCGGACGCAAAACCGATTGCAGGGCTCAACCGCTCGATCGAGCTGAAAGATGTTTCATTCAGTTACGGTGAGAGCGGAAAGCCGATCCTCGCCTCGGTCTCGCTTGAGATCGAAAAAGGCAAGGTCGTCGCTCTCGTTGGAGAAAGCGGCGGCGGAAAATCGACTCTGATCAAGCTCATTCAGCGGCTCTATGACCCGGTTTCGGGCTCGATAGAATGGGACGGCACCGACCTTCGTGAACTTAAACTCACCGACCTCAAACGGCAGATCGCTCTCGTCACTCAAGAGACCGTCCTCTTCAACGACACCGTCCGCTACAACATTTCCTACGGCGACCCCAACGCGACCGAGGAGGACATCCGGCGGGCGGCCGAGATCGCCTTTGCGGCCGATTTCATCGAAGAGCTCCCGGAGAAATACGACACCATCGTCGGCGAACGCGGCACATTTCTCTCCGGCGGACAGCGGCAGCGGATCGCCATCGCTCGTGCCGTGCTGACCGACGCTCCGGTTCTAATTCTCGATGAAGCGACATCAGCGCTCGATGCCGAGTCGGAGCGGTTGGTTCAGAAGGCGGTCGGAAATCTAATGCGAGACCGAACATCGATAGTCATCGCCCATCGGCTGTCTACCATTCGGCGTGCGGATAGGATCGTTGTAATGGAACGCGGAAGGATTATCGAGGCAGGAAATCACGAGGAGCTTATCGAAACGGGCGGAATGTACAAAAAGCTTTTCGATCTGCAGTTCGCAATTGAGGACAAGGACGCCGAGGCTTAGTCAACTCCATCTTCGACCCGCTTTTTCAGCCGCTTAAGATCACCGGCCAGCCAGTCTGTAATTGCCCTATTTAATGCCGGAGCGGGCAGTTTGTATTCGTGTTCTCCGATGCTCTGAATACGAATTTTCGTCATCGTGCCGCCGTCTGCATCCGACAGATCGTATCGGACCTTCATCTGAAATGGCTCGTCCGCCGCAAATTCTGCAAAGCTCTCGCCGTCCGATCTCGAGACTATGTACTGACACGAATAATGCCGCCCAAGCAGCGTCCCGATCCGTTCAAACTTAAGCCCCGGATGCATCAACCCCGGCGACTGCGGAAAACAGTTCGTCAGCCCGGTGATCCAAAGTTTGTCGTACTTTGGTTCGAACATCACCTCGGCGACATCTTTACGCGGTCGCTCGATCACGATCTTGGCTCGGGCATCAACTGACATAAGTTTCGAAAATTCGTGAGGGGTCTTTAGGGTAAAGCACGAAGAGGATATCAATACTTTCCCGGGCTGTAAAGAGCCGCAGCGAGCCCTCAAGAGGCCACCGATTTCGTCTATCGGGAAGTCTATTGCATAATTAGTTTCCGGTAGTTCACCCGGATAGCAAATTATGCGATCGATGACAGGATACGGCAGCGGCTCGGCTGGCTCGGATGGGACAACGGTCTCGGTCGAGATGAAGACCGTCAACAACCGCTTTCTCGATGTCCATCTCAGGATGCCATCGAGCCTTCAGCACTTCGAGGGCGCTCTTAAAAAGCAGTTATCGGCGAGCCTGACCCGGGGACGTGTCGATGTTTCGATTCAGTTAGAACGTTCGTCCGAGGTCACTTACGAGGTGAACAAGGAACTCGTCGCCGGATATCTTGCGTCGTTTCGTGAGATCGGTGACGAATTCGCTCTGCCCGGCGAGGTGGATATCGCAACCATCGCGAAACTCCCGGGCGTGCTCACGGCTAAAGAATCTTCGGCGGACGACACGCTCGAACAGTTGATCGCCGAAGCTGTCGGCGATGCGATCGTACGGTTGCAAGAGATGCGTGCCAATGAAGGAGCATCGCTTCGAGAAGATCTTGAGCTTAGGCTCAGCAACATCGAGCGACACCTCAACCCGATCGAATCGGAAAGCGCCAACGTCTCCGAAGAGTATTTCAATAAGCTCTTAAAGCGCATCGGCGAACTGCTCGAAAAGGCCGAAGCCAAGACCGAGATCGACGAAGGCCGGCTTGCTCAAGAGGTCGCCTATCTCGCTGACCGCTCGGATATCAGCGAAGAGATAACGCGCCTTCGGGCACATATCTCGCATTTTCGAACCATAATGGACGAGGAGAACGAGGTCGGCAAAAGGCTCGATTTCCTTACGCAGGAGCTCAATCGCGAGGCAAATACGATCACGTCAAAGACCTCAAATCTCGTCGTAAAGGAAAATGCTCTCGGCATTAAGAGCGAGATCGAGAAGATACGAGAGCAAGTACAGAACATCGAGTAAAGATGCAGAAAGGAAACCTGATAATCATTAGTTCACCCTCGGGCGGCGGCAAAGGCACGCTGATCCGGGAGATAATGCCGTCACTTCCTGACCTTGGTTATTCGATCTCTCACACGACCCGCAAGCCGCGATTTGGCGAAGAACACGGCCGGGAGTATTACTTTGTCTCGCGCGAGCAGTTCGATGAAAGCATCGCTAAAGGACGCTTTCTTGAATACGCCGAGGTCCACGGGAACATGTACGGCACCTCTCGTGAGCAGATCGAGGACATAACGTCCTCAGGCCGCGATGCGATCCTTGAGATAGACGTGCAAGGGGCACTTGCAGTCATGGAAAAAGTACCGACCGCCGTCAGCATCTTCATCCTGCCGCCCTCGTTCGAAGTGCTCCGGGCGAGATTGACGGCCCGCAACACCGAAGATGCGAACGACCTTGCGACCCGACTCCGCAATTCGTTCACCGAGGTTCAGAACTACAGTCGCTTCGACTACGTCATAGTCAATGAAGAAGTGCCGGTCGCTTCAAGAAATCTGGCCTCGGTGATCTGTGGCGAAAGGCAACGCCGAGATAGACAAATGGCTCGTATAGAGTCTATAATTGAAAGTTTCGCGGGAGCGAATCATTCAACTATCGCAATTTGACCAAATATGATCGAAGAAACAGAGCTTGTTGAGAACGAAATTAACCTTGATGAGATCGATCCGCCCGCGATCGACTCGAAATATCGGATGATCATTCTTGCTGCCCAGCGAAGCAAGCAACTTCAGCGCGGAGCACTTCCGAGAGTGGATTTTGATCCGCGAAAGAAGAAATCGACGCGGATCGCTCTCAAAGAGTTTGAAGAACACAAGGTCAATTTCACGTTCACCGATCAGGATGAAGAAGCCGCGGCCTGACCGCCCGTCAATTGTATCTCATTAAAAAGTCCGCTCGAAGCGGACTTTTTTCGTTACATACCTTTGTAATTTGGCCCGCCGCCGCCCTCGGGCGTTACCCAATTGATTATCTGATACGGGTCCGAGATATCGCACGTTTTGCAGTGGACGCAGTTTGAAAAGTTTACCTTCAGCTCTCGCCTTCCGGTCGCCGCATTTTCTTCCATTTCATAAACCGCCGCCGGGCAGAACCGTTCGCACGGATTGCCGTATTCCTCCGCACAGCGCGTCGCACAGATCTCGGTATCGAGCACATGCAGATGCGAAGGTTGATCCTCATCGTGCGAGACACCGGCGTGGAAAACGTCCGTCACCTTATCGAAAGTCAGCTCCTTATCAAACTTCAGGTTGGCGTATCGCTGCGGGTCGCCGTTGCCGTTCAGTTCTTCCAGCTTTGCCATCCGCTCATGGCCGGCCACGTGATGCTCCTTTGGCATAAAGCCCCAGGCAAGCCCCTTGGTCAGATATTGCAGCCCCGAATTGATCAGTGCCGACCAGCGTCCCTTCTGGAACGATGCGTGGAAATTCCGGACCGGATGAAGTTCGTCATATAGCCAGCTCAGGTTCACCTTTTCCTCATAGTGCCGGAGCGACTTTTCACTGAAGTCCTCATGCTCAAAGGCACCGACTATCGTCTCCGCAGCGAGCATGCCGGACTTCATCGCGGTGTGGATGCCCTTGATCCGCTGTCCGTTGAGGAATGAGGCCGAGTCACCGACAAGAAGCAGCCCGTCGGCGAAAAGCTTCGGCATTGTCCAATATCCGCTCGTATTGATCGTCTTCGCTCCGTACTTGATCATCTTACCGCCGCTCAGAACCGCTGCGACCGCCGGATGCGTCTTGAACTTTTGAAACTCCGCGTGCGGATCGATATTCGGGTCAACGTAGTCAAGCCCGGTCACATAACCTATGCTGACGACGTTGTTCTTCATACCGTAGATCCAGCCGCCGCCGTAGGTCTGTGTGTCCGAGGGAAAACCGAGCGTATGAACGACCTTTCCTTCGGCAAAATTGCCGGCCGGAACTTCCCAGAGTTCCTTTACACCGAGCGAAAAAACCTGCGGCTCTTTGTCTTCCATCAGCCCAAGCCGCTGCATCGCCTGCTTTGCCAGCGAGCCGCGCGACCCTTCGCCTAGCACGGTAACCTTGGCGAGCAGTTCAACGCCCGGTTCAAAATTCGCTTTCTGATGGCCTTCTTTGTCGATTCCCTTATCGCCGGTCCTCACGCCGATGACACGGTCATTTTCATCGTAAAGCAGTTCGGCTGCGGGAAACTCCGGGAAGATATTGATCCCGGCTTCCTCACATTTTTCACCGAGCCATTCGCACATCTTCGAGAGGCTCAGGATGTATTTGCCCTTGTTCTTCAAAGGCGGTGGGACGATCGGGGCGTTGATCATTTTCGTCGGCGTTAAATACCACGCCGCATCTTCAGTAACGGCCGTATCGACCGGACATCCCTGCTCAAGAAAATCGGGCATCAGCTCTCGGATCGCGATCGGATCCATCACGGCCCCGGAAAGAATATGGGCGCCAACGAACGACCCCTTTTCGACGATCGCTATCTCGATCTCGCCGATCTTGCGGCCGTGCTTTATGCCCCGGTCGATCAGTTCATCGTGACGCTTTATCTCGGCCTTCAGGTGCAGGGCAGCCGCAAGATTTGCGGGCCCGGCTCCGACGAAGACCACATCCATTTCGATTTGTTCTCTTTCGATCATATTTTCTCCGGTGAGACGCTTGAGCAAAAATGAATAGCGATTCAGTTTCACCAAGTATAGCAAAACGAACTTAAAGGTAATAAACGGTTTGCATCGGTAGTGCTAGAATTTCAGGGTGACGCTCCGACCGATATTTGCTTTCGCCTTACTTTCGCTCTTCATTGCCTGCAAGGTTGATCCGGCCGTGCGGCTGCCGCGTGCGTCGGACGCTCCGAAGACGATGCTCTGGGCATGGGAACGTCGCGAGGACCTGAGATTTATCGACCCCTCGACGACCGGCGTTGCGTTTCTTGCGATGACGCTGACGCTCGAGGGCAATGCGGTCCGCCGCGAGCCGCGACGCCAGCCGCTCGAGGTGCCAGACGGCACGTACCTGATCGCGGTCATCCGCATCGAAACCAGCAAAGCGACCGACCGGCGGCCGGCTCTCGGCGACTCGCAGATCGATGAAACGGTCGAACTTGCCCACGAAGCCCTGAGCGGCCCAAATGTCCGCGGCATCCAGATCGACTTTGACGCAACGCTTTCCGAACGGCCGTTTTACCGCAAATTGATGTCTGCACTTCGTTCAGGGCTTCCCACCGGAACGCCGCTGACGATGACCGCACTCGCGTCATGGTGCGTCGGTGACCGATGGCTTCAGGAAATGGATGTGGACGAGGCGGTGCCGATGGCGTTTGTGATGGGAGCGGATGCCGACCGCATCCGGTCTTTCATACGGGCGGAAAACGACTGGACCGAGCCGCTTTGCCGGGCGAGCTATGGGCTTTCGATAAACGAAGCTCCGCTGACGGGGCTTAAACCCGACCGACGCGTTTTTTATTTTAACGATGAAGCGTGGCGGGCGGGCGACCTTGAAAATCTTTACTATCCTTAAACGCAACACCCGCGAATCGCTCCGCGGGTATTACGTCCTTGAGAAGACCGGATTTCTGCTTGTTTCGTTGAAAAAGCAGAGCGCGAAGCACACACAAAATTCGCGACCTTAAGTCTTTTCTTCTGCTGCCACTTCTTTGCAACACCTACGAGGTTAGCTGACGGGCTAGGAACGAAAGTTATCCCCGCAAACCGCATTTGGCCTGCTTCGCCCCTGAAATCGGACACGTCCGACTTCGATGGTTCCCCCGCGTCGGGACTTCCCGACTTCGGTGATCACTTTTCAACAAGACGATGATAGCACTAAGCACTCGGGATGAGCAAGAAAAAGCTGACGAATTGGGCGATTTCTTTAATATCTTAGCGCGCGGGATAGAGATGATAGAGCATTATATAGACGATCACGCCCGTTACGGAGATATAAAGCCATACCGGAAGTACAAATCGGGCAAGCTTTTTGTGCTTCTCAAATCGGCCTTTGAGTGCCAAAAAGAGGGCCGCAATTATGAACGGGGCTCCGGTGGCTGCGAGGATGGTATGCGACGTCAAAATCGTGAAATATATTGGTCTTGCAAGCCCTTCGCCGGTGAAACGCGTCGGGCCGATACCGAAATAATATGTCCGAATAGCGTGATGGGAAAGGTAGCTGACCAAGAACAGCGTTGAGACCGAGAATGCAGTAAGCATGCAGGCCTTGTGCTTCTCGATCGCCTTTTGCCGGATGAAATAAAACCCAAAGACGAGAAAGACCGCCGAGGTTGCGTTCAAGAACGAATTCAAATGGGGAAAGATGCCGAGAAGTTGTTCCATATCAACAAGCTACTTCCAGAACGCGAGCAAAACAACAATTGCGATCCAAAGTCCGCCCATAAAGTGCCAATACCAACCGACCGAGCGGACTAGCTTTCGGCGGTATTCCCGCTCGTCATAGAGCGACGTGCCCCGCCAATTCCGCAAGACGACTACTCCCAGAGCGACGATCCCGCCGAGAACGTGAACAGCGTGAGCTGCGGTCAAGATATAGAAAAAGCCCGCATAGGGGTTCCCTTCGAGATAAAGACCAGTTCGCCAAAGGGCGACCCAGGCTAGAAGCTGCGACGCAATGAAGATGCCGCCGAATACAGTCGTTGTTACGAAATAATTGCGTGAAGCCAGCCAGTTTCTCTTATCGACCGCGAGCTTTCCGGCATGATAGACAAAACTGCTTAGAATGATCGTGATCGTACTTACCCAAACCGGAAGAGGCAGGTCGAAGGGCTTCCATTCGAGTACGTTGTTGGTCGCGATTACAATATATGCCCCGAGCAAACCGCCGAAGGTCATCAGAACTACGAGCAGAACTATCCAGGTAATAACGCTCGCCTTATCCGGCCGTTCCTCGTCCTCGTCGTCAAAAAAATCATTCGGGCCCGGATTCGGATCGCGGAATGAACCTCCCGGCCCGCCGCCACCGGAAAGAATATCCTCAACGGTCGTACCGGGTGCATTATTTGATGGGGCTTTTACACCTTCACCTATCATTAGCGGCTGTCCAAAACTAACGTCCCGAAAACTATCGGCAAATACAAGACCGAGGCCATCAGAAGCCTGCGGGCTGCCTTATCGTCCTTCGCCCGCGACATCCGAAAGGATTCGAACAAGAACCAGAGGCCTGCGACTGAGGCTACCACGAGGTAAAGAAATCCTGCATGCCCAAAAAAGAAAGGAGCCAAGCTGACCGGCAGCGTAAGGAAACCGAAGATCAGTATCTGCCGTGCGGTAACCACACCGCTGCGATCGACGACCGGCAGCATCTTTATTCCGGCTCGTTCGTATTGTTCGCGATAAAGCCAGGCGATGGCCAAAAAATGCGGAAACTGCCAGAGAAAAAGAAGAGCGAAAAGGGCCCAGGCTCCGAGCGAGATCTCATTTGCCGCCGAGGTCCAGCCCATCAGCGGCGGCATTGCTCCCGGGACCGCTCCGACCGCTGTGCAAAGCGTGCTCCGGGTCTTGAGCGGCGTGTACATAAGCACATAACCGACGATCACCACGACGCCCAAAATTGCAGTTAGCGGGTTAACGAGAAAGTAAAAGACAAGCTGGGCCGCGATCGTAAGAGCCGCTCCGAAAATGAAAGCCTCCGCTGAAGTGACCTTCCCGGCCGGAAGCGGCCTCTTCGCGGTCCGTTCCATCAGCGAATCCGTAGCCCGCTCAAACCATTGGTTCAAGGCGGCCACTCCGAGAGCGAGCAGCAAGATGCCCGTCATCGACCATCCGAACAGTCCATAGTCGATCGGGGTTGCCGAACCGACGTAGTATCCGGCCGCCGCCGTCAACACCAACATGAACGCAATACGCGGCTTGGTCAAGACAACGTACGCGTTCAAGCGGTCCCGAAGGCTTATAGGCTGGACGGCCTCGCCGATCTCTGCAACTGACATACTCATAAGTCGCAACTCTGCAATGCTAAAGAATAGCTTTCCCCGTCGGTTTTTCAAAACTATGCCGGCCGGTTAGGCATGTTCATATTTAGAAGCAGAGCTAATATGCGCAGAGGTGACAATTCTCACATTCTGTTTTACCATTTCCGTAGTTAAATAATCTAAATGTCCGTCAACGAAGAAAGCATAAAATCTAGCCCGCCGAACGCTCCGGCAAAAGCTGCGTCCGGCTTCAACCTGATGAGCTACGTCGAATCGGTTCTCAAGTTCATGAGCGCGGTTCGCTTTGGCGTCTCCTTGCTTGTGATTCTGACCATCCTGTCGATCATTGGAATGCTAGTCATCCAGCAAAATGTCGATGGGTTTGATTCGTATTACGCATCACTAACGCCAGCTGAAAAGACCGTTTACGGGGCCCTCGGCATTTTCGACATCTACCACGCCTGGTATTACAACCTTCTACTGCTCGTACTTTCGCTTAACATCGTACTTGCGTCGATCGAGCGGTTCCCGTCGGCTTGGAGCTACATCCGCACTCCGAAAAAGACCGCGACCGCCGTCTGGCTAAAGCAGCAGCAGGTCAGTTCGGAATATGTAGTTTCGGGAGCGACTTCGGAAAGCGTTACGGATAAACTCCGCGGACTATTCAACCGCGGCGGGTTTGAGCCAGAGGTCACCGAGACGGTAACGAAATCGTATGCGGTAGATGCAACGGGCAAGAAGGATTTTTCTCGGACTATCGAGAGCAAACAAGCTGTCCTCTTCGGTGAACGCGGAAAATACAATCGGCTCGGGGCATACATTGTCCACGTCACCCTGTTGACGCTCTTCCTCGGTCACGCGGTCGCCTTGATGACCGGCTTCGACGCGGATGTGCGAATGATCCCGGGCGATTCAAGCGACCAGATCGAAATGATCCGCTTCAACCTCGACAAACGCGAGAGGTTCGCCGTCCAGCTTCCCTTTACGGTCACCTGCACCGACGTGCAGCAAAAGCTCATCGACCCGAGCGCGGCCATCGATGTGACGAACACGCTCGACTGGCGAACACAGATCAGGATCGATGACCCTGACTACGGAGCGACCATCGCTGACGTCAGCATGAACAAGCCGTTCCATTACCGAGGCTTCCGCTTTTTCCAGGCACAAACCGTCCCGATCGGCAACGCCCGCGAGATAATGATACAGGCCGTCCCGGTCAACGGCGGCGAGCCTCAATCGGTCAGCATCATGCGGCTCGGGAGCACGACCCTTGCCGATGGCACAGTCATCGAATACGACCAATTTCTGCCGGACTTTACCTTTAACCAGAACGGCGAACCCGACACGCGCTCCGGCGACTATAACAATCCCGCGGCGGTTTTGAGCGTAACGCCGCCCGGCGGCGAGCGGCAGCGAGTTTATGCATTCGGCTCGACCGTTCCGGATAACATTCCGATCAGCGCTCCGAAAGCCGGATATAAATGGCGGCTTAACGAATTTGAAAAAGCGCCATTCGCACACATTCTTTCGATCAAATACGACCCCTATAACGGCGCGTTCATCGCATGGTATTTTGGCGGTATCGGCCTGATGGGAGCGTTGGTCTATGTTTTCTTCTTTTCCCACAGACGTATTTGGGCAAATGTTGAGGAGCAAGCCGATGGCACCGTCAAGGTAGTACTCGGCGGGCACACTAATCGTAACCATAAGGCATTTGAAGATGTCTTCAATAAAATAGATGCCCAGGTCGCCCGCGATCTTGGCGGAGAGCGGCGGGAATCAAAAGACCCCGAATAAATAACTGATATGGCACAGGAAATTTACGAAAGAGAGATAGGCACCGGCTGGACCTCATACCTTCCCGCGATCCTTGCGATAGCCGGTTCGTTTGTGATGCTTGGCCTGCGGCTCCAGATCGGCGAATCCTTTATGTCGGATGGAGCGCTGATGATGCTCGCGCTCGCCTCTTACATTCTTGCGGGGCTGTTCCAGTTGACGAATCTCTACGCGCCTTCGGAGATGGCCCGCAAGATCTCGCTCTGGACCGCGACGCTCGGCGTTTTCTTTAACCTCTCGAGTTGGCTTGTGCGGTGGGTAACGGCGTACGACATCGAGACCGCGATCCTCAAGCAGAGCGGCTACACTGAAATGCCCTGGGTCTTTCGATATATCCCGTTTGCCAACCTTTACGACCTGAGCATCGCCTTTGCGTTTGGTGGCGGCATCGCGACTCTGATTTTCATCCGGCGAAGATCCTACCAGATCTTGTCAGCATTCACGCTTCCCCTTGCAGCGATCATCCTCGTACTTGCGAGGTTCATCGGTGATGAGTTCATCAATCTTCCGCCGGTGCTTGATTCCTATTGGCGGCCGATCCACGTCGGCGTCGCTGCTCTCAGCTATGGAGTCGCGCTCGTCTGCTTTGCCATCGCTGTGATCTATTTGCTCAAGGACCGCGTAAAGGTCGAGGCGATGGCCATTTGGTCAAGCGTTTTCGCTCTATTGGTCATTGGCACTGTAAGTAAATTCTCGGTCTTTACCGAGTTCATTTACCGAACCGGCCTTTTTATGCCGAACGAGCAAGGAGGCAAGCCGTTTTCGGCTCCTTTCCGCCTTGAGCTGCCGTGGGTTGGCGAAACGCTGGCGATCGCCGGACTGCTTTATCTTGGCGTGATCATCGCGTTTCTCTTTTACCTTTACGGCAATAGTGAGCCCGCAAAAAAGGTCGGCCATGGCCTTCTCAAGGTCGCTCTCTTAGTGAACATCGTTTCGGTCGGATTCCTCGTGAATGGCGTTCGCAGCATCGAGGCACCGTTGCCGCAGCTCGAACAGCAGCTCAAGGAAAATCCGAGCCAATACGTCGTTGCCGGGCGTGCGATCGCCGAACGCCAGGACCTTACAGCTCAGGAATACGCGGCATTGACACCGCTGCAGATGGAGCAGATGGCTCGCTCTTATCTGCAAGTTTACGGCCCGCAGCTTTATGCAACGCTGAATACGAATCCGGTCGAGCTTTCCGGCTTGATCACGGCATTGGCCGGCACGTTCTTCGTGCTGCTCTTTGCCTTCAGGACGGAGAAGCTGATCGAGCGTCTTCCAAGTCTCGAATCGCTCGACGTTTTGATGTATCAGACCGCCTGCCTTGCCTTTGCGGGGCTTGCGATGCTGTTAATTACAGGAGCGATCTGGGCTAACGAAAGTTGGGGCAGGCCATGGGGATTTGACTCGAAAGAGACTGGTGCACTCGTCGCATGGCTGACCTATGCCGCGTTCCTTCACACGCGAATCTCGCGTGGTTGGACAGGACGCTCTTCGGCCTATTTCGCTATCGTCGGATTTCTATTGGTCATCTTCACTTATCTTGGAGTAAGTTACTTGCTGCCGGGGCTTCACAGCTACGCGTGAGCCCGGTAAGCGAACATTTGTAGTAATGCAGAAAGCGATCGTCTTTGGCCTGTGCGGCCTGTTGTTGGGCCTCGGCCTCGGGTTTTGGGGAGCCAACCGGCTCAATAAAGATATTGCGGCGGAGGCTCCGCTTGTCGGTGCGAACATCGATCCGGCTACGGTCGGGCTCACGGGTCAGAACCCGGCCGATATACAGGAGCTTCTCGATCAGGCCGCGGCTAAACCGCAGGACTTCGTCACCCAAATGAAGACCGGCGACCTTTATGCCCAGATCGGCCGCTTTAATGAAGCGATCGAGTACTACAAGCGCGGCGTAGAGCTAAAGCCAAACGACTATCTCGCAAATCTCGTACTCGCGAACGCCTATTTTGACGGAAAACAGTTCGAGAATGCCGCCCGTCATTATTCGAAAGTGCTCGAACTCAAGGACGACGACGTAAATGCACGATCAGATTACGCGGCGACGTTTGTAGAACGCCCCGAACCAGACCTCGACAAGGCACTTATCGAATTCGCGAAGGTGCTCGAAAAAGACCCCAACCATACGGCCGCCTTATATTACTCGGCCGTCACCCACCATCGTAAAGAGGAAAAGGAGAAGGCGTTCGAGTTTCTTGCAAAGCTCGAAGGAACGACAGCCGAACCGCAGTTAAAGCAGCGTTTACGGGAAATCCTCGAAGGAAAGGCTACTACTCAATAGCGACGCGGTTAACGGTCGCCATTGAGTATCGCCGAACCGCTCCGCCCTTTGGAACAACGACCAAAGTGTCGCCCTCGACCGAGAATCTATTGACCTCGGTCATCGGACGCTCGATCCGCGAACCGTCCATAAATTCGATAACAAGCTTAAAGATCCGTGCCGGAGGAGCTGCCGGTCTTGCCGTTTCCATCTCCGGGATTCGGGGCGGGGCAGCTTCGGGCCTCGACACGACCGGCGTTTCTTCATCTTTGGCCGGGGTTTCCTCCTGTTTCCGGGCAACTACCGTTTCCTCTTTCCTAGCCGGAACCTCCGGGCGGCTTTCTGCTTCCGCCCTCTCGGTCCTGCCCGGCGTGGTCTCCACACGGCGCGTTTCCGTCCGTGTTTGTTCTCGCACCGGCCGCTCGGTCCTTACGGGCTCCGAACGCGTTATGACCGGAAGCTCCGGGGCATCCGGAAAATCTCCCGCATTTACCGCGAGAAAGCTGCCTGCGAATTTTATCTGGTAACTCGCCGCGTCATCATTCGGTGTCCTGCCTTGCACCCGCAGGAGCAGCCGCTCCCGCTTTCGCAGGTAGATCACGCGTCCGGTCTCATTGTTCTGGTAATCGGCGTAGAAAACTATTTTCGATAGCGGGCTCAGGCCCTCCTGGATAAAGATATCGATATCGCCGGTAAAATTTTCGGCAACGATATTGACGAAGATATCGCCCTGCTCACCGTCGAAAACGTAATAGTGCTGCGTCAGCCGCGAATCGCCGATCGGCCTAGCTTCGATTCGTCCACGGATATCGTTGCGGGTCACGGGCGTCGGAAAGGCCTGGTCGGTCGATTGGGCCGCGGCCATCGCCGGGCTCAACGCGAACACCGCGGCGGCCAGAGAAATATAAAGTAACGAATTCAGGTAACGCATTCGTATCGGGTGAGGCATCTAAAGATCCTTTCGAAAATGGACCAGCCGTGAGGTCTCCTGGTAACCGACCTTTTCATGAGCCTCGATGCCGAGTTCGTTGCCGACCTCTGCGTCCGACGCCATCTCGGTACAGCCCTGACTTCGGGCCCAATCTTCGGCCGCCTTTACCAGAGCGGCACCGACGCCACCATGGCGATGATCTGGCTCAACGTACCAGCCCTCAAGATAACCGACCTGATCAGTCATGCAATCTTCCACAAAGGGCCGAATGCCCGCCTCAACGAACCCGACCAACGTGTCGGGCCCGGCCTCGGCAACAAAGACCTGCTGCGACTCCGGATCGGAAAGGATCTCGAGCATTTCACTCCGGTGATCTTCCTCCGAATTCGCGTCCCAAAGCGTAACGCGAAGGCGCATCCATTCGTCGAGGTCAGACTCCGAGATCGGGCGTATCGTGATCGGTCCGTTGTCCATTACCCTGCGATTCTATCAGTCTTACCACTTTGCAACAATCAAAAAATAAAAAAGCCAGGCTCGTGCGTCCCGGCTTTCTGAATGTGAAATGATTGACCGTTTAACTTGCCTTCGCGGCCTGTGCCTTGTCCTGCAATACCTCGATCGCACGCTTAAGCTGAATGTCTTCAACCGAAGGCTTCGCAGCCGGCTTGCTTGGAGTGGCCGTCGGCTGCGGCGGAGCGTCCTCGTCCTGCTGCTCGATCAATTCTTGAACCTCGGCAACCTCAGGCGTTTCCGGGCGTTTGACCTCAATCGAAGGCTTTACGCCCATCGAGTCGCGGTCGTCACCAAGGAATGGCACACCATTTGGCGACGCCCATTTCGAAGTTGTAAGAAAAAGCCCGTCGCCGCCACGAAGCGTGAAAAGCTGCTGCTCGGCCCCGGCTCCAAAGCTCCGCTCACCGACCACCTCGCCGCGTTTGCGGTCAAGCACGGCCGCCGCAATGGCTTCGGCCGCACCGGCAGAGCTGAAGTCGATCAGCACTGCGAGCTTGCCGTCAAAGAGATGCTTCGCAGGTTCGGCCGAGAAGGTGCTGATGACCTTATTGTCCCGGCCCATCACTTTTGCGATCTCGCCCTCGCGGATAAAGAGATTCGCGACCGCAACCGCTTCCTGGAGTTTTCCGGCCGCGACGCCTCGAAGGTCGAGCACGATCTTTTCAACGCCCTGCTTCTTCAGTGATTCGACCTGGCCGCGGATGTCCTCTGCTTCGCCATCTTCGAGACTGAAAACTTTGATAACGCCGGTCTTGCCTTCCGCGACGGTCGATTCGGCCTTCGGGACCTGATAAGTTCCACGGGCGATCTTGATCGCCTGCGGACGCTCACCGGCACGAAGCACACGCATTGCGACCTCGGTTCCCGGCTCGCCCATCACCATTTGCCTCGCGTCATAAAGCGAAATATCGCGCGTCGCCTTGTTCTCGATGTATTCGATCACGTCACCGGCCTTGAGGCCCGCCTTTTCGGCGTTCGATCCCTTCACTACCGAGATGACGTAGAGATACTGCGAAACCTGAGAAAGCTCGGCACCGATGCCGACCTTCCTGCCGTTCTGCGGCGAACCGAATTCCTTGACCTGTTCGGGTGTCAGATACGAAGAATACGGGTCGAGCCCGGCAACCAATCCGCGGAGTGCACCGGCACGAACCTTTGCGAGGTCCGGCTCGTCAACATAGTCGTTCTGAATATGCTGAAGCACTGATTCAAAGATCCTGAGCTGTGCTCCGGGGTCATTTATCGGCTGTTGCGCCTGCGTCTGGAGCATTGTCCCGACGAACGGCAACCCGCCGACCAAAACATACCCCGCAATGACCGATGAGATCAGCAGCGTCCACATTTTTCCGCGAAATGACATATAATTACCTCAAAAATACCCCGGGCGGCCTTATTTAATACGCTCCGAAGGGACACAAGTTTCTAAAGCCGCAAACTCTGCAATTATCGAATATCAAGACCTTTGACGCAAGACTTATATACAACCAATACTTCCCGCGTTGCAGATATCTCTGAACTGCCGCGTCAGGGGCGGCTCCTCGCTCTCGACCCCGGAACGAAGCGCGTCGGCGTCGCGATCTGCGATGAAACGCAAATGGTCTCCCGGCCGCTCGAACGCGTCGAACGAAGTTCCTGGAAAAAGCTGCTAGAAAAGGTCAAAGCCATTGTCTCGGAGTTTGATGCCGTCGGGCTGGTCATCGGTTTGCCGCTTGAATTCGATGGCTCAGAAAGCCCAATGTCCGCCGAGGCACGCGAAATGGCCCGCAAATTCTCGCTCTCGCTCCAGATCCCGGTCGCCATGGAAGACGAACGCATGACAAGCTATGCCGCCAAGTCACGGCTTTGGGAACGCGGGCTGTCAATTAAAGAAAGCCGCAGCCTCGTCGATAGCGAAGCCGCGGCGATCATTTTATCCGACGTCCTCGAACGCCTCAGGGCTGATAGGCCGTAACCTTTGCGGCCGCGTTTGCCACCGCATCTTTGCTGAAAACAAAGACCGGGGCATTGCCGCCGCTCCACGCCTCGAACTGATCCTTAAAATGAGGCGAACGCGGGTCGCCGCTTTGGCCGAGCGGTATGACGAATCGTTTCGTGTCCCAGTTGCCGGGGCTGACGATGTGCCGCATAGAAACCGCCGAAGCGACGTTTGGCGTCTGGCCGCTGCCGCGGATCGGGATGTTCGGCGTCGCGAACTGTGCCCCTATCAGTGGTGCCGCGGCAAGCGGATGCGGAAACCGTGCCGCGGCAATTCGGCCCCAGATCCACTTCGTAGCGTCCGCACCGTAGTCCTTAGCGAAACGTGCCTTCGCTTCGGCATAGCATGCCTTGAACAGGTCGCCGTAGTTCGAAACCTCTTTAGGCAGCCAACGCGCCGTCCGTTCGCGGATCGCCCAGAAAAGCACGCGTTCGCGGATCGCCGCCGCCGAAACAGGCTGATTGGAAGCCGCGATCTTGTTTGCGGCACAATTGCGAAGCTCATTTACGAGCAGGGCCGCATAAGAATCCGGCATCATTCGACCGTCCCATTCTTTCAGGGCCTTGGCATCCGACTCGCCGACCGAACCGAGATCGGTGATATCCTTTGCCAGCATCGCAAGCGGAATGTTGTAGGCATCGAACTGCGCCGCCTCGGAAGACTCGAGCGTCGCTTTCGTATCCTTTGAAAGCAGATCGTAAAGCCGGCGGGCACGCCACGGCGGAGCGAAGTCGCGGACGATCTGCTGATGCTTGTAGTCGGTTCCGGCGATCCGCTGATTCGCCGTCATAATGAAGCCCTCGGGTGGATTGTAAAGGTTCGGAAGCTCGGCAAACGGCACAGTGCCGATCCAGTCGCCGTCGGTCGTTGCTCCATCGTATGGCAGCGAGCCGTCGCCCTTTCGGCGGATCGGTATCTTGCTCGCCGAGTACCAGCCGATGTTGCCTTTCGTATCTGCGTAGATGAAATTCTGCATCGCACCGGCGTATTTGCTGAGTGCAAGCTTGAAGCCATTCCAGTCCTTTGCTTTGTTGAGTTCAAGAAACGCCGACAGATCGTCGTTCTTCGAGTCGAGTGCGGTCCAGCGAAGCGCGTAACTTTTGCCGCCGCGTTCTACGATGACCGGGCCGTTGCGGGTCTCAGTTACGAGGAGTTCCTCGCTTGAAAGCTCAGGATTTAACGGGCTCGCCCGAAACTTGATCAATTCTTTGCGAACCGTCGGCTCGGCCCAGCCATCGGGCGTGGCGATCTTGCCGTCCCTCATTGTCACGAGATAAAGATCCTGCACATCGGGCCCGACGTTCGTCGCTCCCCAGGCAAAATGCTCATTATGGCCGAGCACGACGCCCGGCACACCGGGAAACGTAACGCCCGCGACCCGCATTCCCGGAGCAGAAAGATGCACGAGGTACCAGATGCCCGGGGCCGCCGGCATCAGGTGCGGATCGTTCGCCAGGATCGGCTTGCCGTCCGCCGTCCGCTTTCCGGAAATCACCCAGTTGTTGCTCGCCGCCAGTTCCTCAGCATAAAGCCCGACCCGCTCAAGCGACCGCTTTCTCAGATCGATCTCATTCGCCACAGAGGGCACAGAAAGTTCTGCCACAGAGATCACAGAGTCATTTGAATCATAGTCGGAAACTTCGCTGCTCAAGTTCCCCGCGTCCCCGCGTCTCTCACTCTCCGCGTCTCCCAAACTCCCCGCGTCGCCGCGTCTCACTTTCCCCTCTTCTCCTCTTCTCCCCTTCTCCCCTACTCTGTCCTTCGCGTCACGACCAAAAAGGATCACGTCATACGGCGTCGTCTTCCCGAAAAGGTCCGTGTATTTCTGCTTGTCGATGCCCTGCAGTGCGAGCCGCTGGAGGTCGCCCTGCCATGTGTTACTGAGCGCGTCGGCGAGTATCTTTCCGATCACGATGGTATCCGCCGGCGTCCACTCCCGCGGCTTGTACCGCAGAATGCGGAACTCCATCGGCGTCGTCTCTTCGGTCAGCGTGGCGATGTAGGCATTGACGCCGCGTGCGTAGTTCTCAAGTGCCGCACGGGCATCGGCAGGCAGGTTCGGGAGCGTCGCCTCGGCGATCCCCGCAAAGCCGTATAGTCGCCAACGCTTGTCCTCCTCGATGGTCGTCCGGCCAAAGATCTCGGCCGTTTCGCCGCGGGCCACCCGCCGCAGCAGGTCCATCTGCCAGAGCCGGTCGCTCGCCACCGTGTAGCCCTGCATAAAGTAAAGGTCGGCCTCATTCGCCGCCTCAATATACGGTATCGAACGCCCGTCGCGCACGACCGTCACGGACTGCTTCAGCCCCGCGAGCTTCGCCTCGCTCCTCGCCGGCTGCCCAAACGACGCCACCGCACAAACCGCCACCAAAAGACCAAAAAGAACGCTCTTTCTCATATCCTCAAAATATATCAGCATTCGCCGAAGGTGCGTGAATCGTAAATCGTAAATCGTAAATAGTGAATAGGCACGATGCCCAAGCCCCCCGTGTCAGTAGCCCGACCGTGAGGAAGGGCGCATTGGAATGATGAACGATGAATCTGGAATCTTGAATCTGGAATACGAGATCATCTGCGGTCGTCGTCATTCGGCGTCAGGCTTATCATCCCGGACTTCGACTCGTACCGCTCTTCTTCCTCGATGTCGCGGCCGCAAGCCTTGCGCCAGTCAAGCAACCGCCGATTGAGCGGCGTCAGGACCGTGGTTAAAATACCCGCCGCAACAAACGATGCGAGCCCCGTTGTTACAAGTGAAAATCTCGAAAAACTTCCGACCCCGATAAACTCCGCCATTGCCGGCAAAAAATAAATTGCAGGAAACGCAATCACCCACGCCACTGCCGCCAACGTTCCTTTACGCATCGTGTCTCCTTCGTTTAGATCGGTTTGTGCCTATTCGCTTTCATCAAAAACTCGCCCGACCGGCGTCCGCCCATCGGCATCGTAATGCTCTGGTTCGGGTTTCGGGTCAAGCAGGTTGCGTTCGAGCCGGCCTTCAAAGTGAGCCAGAAATTGCCTAACATTTCTTTTGTTCACGCCCCAATCAAACACCTGGGGAGCATGGCAGCTGCTTTCGACACGAATCAATCCTCCCTCTGGAAAAGAGACCGAGATCGTTTCACCCCACGAATCGAAGCTGCCTCCCTTTTTCACCTCGAAGCCGCCGGCAGGTGATTCGAAATATATCCAACCAAGTTGTTCAAAAGCGTAAGCCACAGCATCGCGTGCCGTACCTCGCGAAGCGCCGGGAAATTCGACGGTCTCGCTATATTTTGCGGGAAATCCAAACGCCATGCCGAGCATTATACATGCGTTCGAATGCAACGCGGAGTCGATTTCTCTCGACTCGAACGATCGCCCCGCGAGTGTAATTCTTTTGTGACAGTGGAAGAAAACTCTTGTCAAAATCCGAGCTACGGCATAAGGTTAAGTATCATGAAAGTTCTGCTTGTGTATCCTGAGTTTCCGGACACCTACTGGAGTTTCCGGCACGCGCTCAAGTTTGAAGGCAAGCAGGCAGCCTTTCCCCCGCTCGGCCTGCTTACTGTTTCCGCCATGCTGCCCGACGACTGGGAGCGTCGGCTCGTCGATATGAACGTCGAGGAGCTTTGGCCCGATGCGATCGAATGGGCGGACATGGTTTTCGTCAGCGCGATGATCGTGCAGAACGTCTCGCTCGAGGCGGTCGTTAAGCTCTGTCGCAGCATGGGCAAGAAAGTGGTCGTCGGCGGCCCGTATGTTTCAACATCCTCGGAGCGACTGCCGGATGCCGACCACATCTTCATCGGTGAAGCGGAAACGACCTTGCCCGAATTCATCAACGACCTCGAACTCGGCATCGCCCGCAAGATCTACGAGGCCGACGAGCGCCCGTCGCTCGCCGCCACGCCCGTGCCCGACCTCTCGCTGCTCGATATGCGGCATTACAGCGCGATGAATCTGCAGTATTCCCGCGGCTGCCCGTTCAACTGCGAGTTTTGCGATATCATCGAGATCTATGGCCGCGTGCCTCGCACTAAGACAAATGAGCAAATGCTCGCCGAGCTCGACGCCCTAAGGGCGGCCGGTTGGCGCGGCTTGGTCTTTATTGTTGACGACAATTTTATCGGGAACAAGAAGAACGTCCGGCTGCTGATGCCCGACCTGATCGAATGGTCGCGGGCGAACGAGCACCCATTTTCATTCATCACCGAGGCCAGCGTAAACCTCGCAGAGGACGACGCATTGCTGCAGCAGATGAAAGATGCCGGCTTCCGCCGCGTCTTTCTTGGCATTGAAACACCGGTCGAAGAAAGCCTTAAGGCGGCGCAGAAAGGGCAGAACACCCGCCGCGACCTGCTCGGCTCGATCCACAAGATTCAGAGCTACGGAATGGAAGTGATGGCCGGTTTTATCGTCGGCTTTGATAGCGACCCGGACGACATCTTTGATCTTCAGGTCAATTTTATCCGCGAGAGCGGCATTCCGCTGGCGATGGTCGGGCTGCTCACCGCCCTTCCGGACACACAGCTTTGGCGGCGGCTTGAAAAGGAAGGCAGATTGCTCGACGTAAGCACCGGGAACAACACCGACTGCACAATGAACTTTGTCCCCAAGATCGAGATGGCCACGCTCATCGAGGGCTACAAAAACATCCTGCGGAACATTTACAGCCCGCGAGAGTTTTACCGCCGGTCGCTCGATTGCCTTTCGCGTTTTCACAAGGACCGCATCGAGCCGCGGTCTTCCACCATCGGCGAGGACCTCCGCGCCTTTTCCAAGCTGATCCTAACTCTAGGCGTCCGCGACCGCGCCCGGCTCCAATTCTGGGACTACTTCCTCAAGCTCTTCCTCCACCACCGGTCAAACATCGCCCACGGCCTGACCCTCGCCGCAATGGGCTACCACTTCCGCCAGATCACCGAAAAATACTCCAACCAAACCTGACCGGGTTTTGGAGATATTCTATTGGCCCTTGTCCGAGATATTTGCAAACCCAGCGGCCAGAGTTTAAACTTCTCCCTGCGTGCACCCGTAGCTCAGCTGGATAGAGTATCTGACTTCGAATCAGAGGGTCGCAAGTTCGAATCTTGCCGGGTGTACCATTTCAATTCTGTGTTTGGTCTTGGGATTTCGGTCTTTGGTTTTTGGGCTTTGATCGTACGCAACCACCGACTTCTGGCTTCTGGCTTCTGACTTCTGGCTTCTGACTTCTGACTTCTGACTTCTAAATTCTGACTTCTCTCCTCAAACATCCGGAACCCAAAAGGTCCGTCCCGAATCGGTGATCTTTTTCAGCCCGAGGGCCGGGAGTTCGGCTTCTTTTACGCCGAGGTACGTGAAGTGCGGCAGGTCGGAGGCGACGGTTTGGAACCAGCCGTTTTCGTTTAGGATGCTGCGGACTTGCGGGTTGTCAAATTCTTTTACGTCAAAGGCCAGCAGCGAAAGGTGCTGCGAGGTTCCGGGCGGGGCCACCGAGTAGATGATCGATTTCGAAAGGTCCTTGGCGAAATAGATGCCCTGCTCTTCGAGGCGGAGCACTTCCTTGACCTGTTCAAATGTTGAAAGTCCTTTGAGCCGATCGGCGTCCACCTTTGTCATTCGGCCTTTCCCGACCCAATGAACAAGTGCGGGATCGACGCGGCTCTTCCAGAGCCCGACCGTTTCGTTATAGGTCCGCTTTGCCGAGTCTGCTCCTCGCGGGCTGATCGTCAGCCCCTTAGCCTTTGCCTGCTCGATGGCGGAGCGGAGCGCGTCCATCGCCGCGGCCTGGAGTGTAAGCTGAAAACCGCCTATTGAGGCGGTCGAGGTCCGCATTGTTCCCTGAAATGCCGCGACCTCCGGTTCATCGCGGAAGACGACCTTGAGCGGCACGGCGGCCCCGCCGCGGGCAACGAAGACCGAGCCGTACTCCCGAAGCAGCTTGCGCCCTACGTCATCCGTCGGCTGTTCAAAATCCGCGGGCAGGTTCGCCGTAAATCCCTTTTTCTCAAGCATTTCCGTGTTGCTGTTCGCCGATGACGTGCGGTTCGTGCTAACCGCGTTCGTCCCGTTCGTATTTGAGAAATTTATCGGCCGGTTGTCGCGGTTGATCGGGCCTTCGGGGCTTCGCGCCGTCGGGCTTGTCCAGCAACCAGCCGCCGCCGCGGCCACCGCGACGATACTCAAACGCAAATAGTGCATTGCCATCATCTCTCAAAATTCGGGATCCAGAACTTGAAGCCTTCTTTCTCAGCGGCGATCAGCCCGCGCTTCGGAAGCTCGTCCTCATCGAGCCCAAGATATGTGAAATGCGGCGTGTCGTCAATGATGGTCTGGAACCAGCCGTGTTGGTTGAGTATCGCCCGGACGTCCTTGTTTGCAAATTCGGCGACGTCGAGTGCCAGCATTGAAAGATGCTGCGAAGTGCCCGGAGCCGCGACCGATGAGAATATCGAACGGTTGAACCCGGTCGAAAACCAGATCGAATCTTTCTCCCATTCGATCACCTGGGCGACCTGATCGGTCGTTTCCATCTTCGCGGCGAGCTCGGCATCCTCAGGCTTGATCTTGCCGCGGGCTGTCCAGTGCCTAAGTGCCGGGTCGAAACGCGACTTCCAAATTCGGAACGTGTCCGCATAGCTCCGCTTGGCTGCAGAGGCACCGCGGGGAGTTATCGTAAGCTTGCGTTTCGCCGCCGCGGCCCGGGCTTTGTCGAGTGCATCCATCGCGGCAGACTGTAGTTCGATCGTCCGGCCGCCGATGGTCGCTGTCCGCGATTTGACCGTACCCTGAAACGCCGAAACTTCTTCCTCATTAGCAAAGACACAATTGGTCGGAAACCGCACCTCCGACGCCGCGATGAACATCGCACCGTAGTCCTTAAAGACACGCCGGGCGACGACGTTCGTATCTATTGCACAAATATCCTCGAGCTTCAGCTTCTTTGCACCGAGCCGCTTCTCGACCACCGGCCGAAAATCGATCGGCCCGTTCTTCTGGGCAAATGCAGAGCCCGCGAACAGCGAAAGAGCGAATAATGCGACAAGTGAGGTTTTCGTAATTTTCATTTCAGATCAATCGTTTCTACGGGAAACAAATTCGCGGACGACCGATAAGACCTCGTCCATATGGCCCTTCATATACTCGTCCTTTCGGATGAAAGGCACTCGCCGCCGGATGCCTTCATAGATCTCCTGCGTGCCGTCGCCGAGCCGCTTTTCTTCGCCGATCTGCACCTTTCGGAGATCGACACCCTGTGCCGCGCAGAAAAGCTCGATCGAGAGAATATTTGCCAGGTTCTCGGCAACCTGCCGCATTTTCAAAGCGGCCGTCGCACCCATCGAGACGTGGTCCTCGACGTTTGCCGAGCTCGGTATCGTATCGACACTCGCCGGATGCGCCAGCACCTTGTTCTCCGTGCAGAGAGCGGCGGCCGTGTATTGGACGATCATAAAGCCCGAGTTCAAACCGCCGTTCTCCGTCAAAAATGCCGGCAGGACATGAGCATTCGAAGATTCATCCGTCAGCCGCATCACCCGCCGCTCTGAGATATTTCCTAGTTCCGCAAGCGCGATCGTCAGGTAATCGAACGCCAAAGCCAGCGGCTCGCCGTGGAAGTTCCCGCCTGAGATCACTTCGATGTTTTGAGTACCGCCTTCAGGCGGCTCCGACACAAATATCAGCGGATTATCTGTCACCGAATTCAGCTCGATCTTGAGCAGCCATTCGGCATAAGCGACCGCGTCGCGGCACGCACCGTGGACCTGCGGGATGCAGCGGAGCGTGTAGGCGTCCTGCACATTTGCCGGGTCAAACCCGCGGACAAACTCGCTTCCCTCCAGATGCTTGCGGAGGCTGCGGGCCGTATCTATCTGCCGCGGATGCGGGCGAAGAGCGTGGATCCGTTCATCAAAGGCCGAGACAGTTCCATGCAAGGCCTCAAGGCTCAGACAGCCCGCGACGTCGGCGAGGTCCGCGAGGCGGATCGCCTTTGCGGTCTCGAGCACGCCGACAGCGGTCATCACGGTCGTGCCGTTGGTCAGGGCAAGCCCCTCTTTTGCTTTGAGCGAGACCGGGGAAAGCCCGGCTTGGTTCAAAGCCTCGGCAGCGGACATCACCTCGCCGCGAAATTCCGCACGGCCCTCGCCGATCAATACGCACGCGAAATGCGCAAGCGGCGCGAGGTCGCCGCTTGCGCCCAAGCTTCCCTTTTCCGGGATCACCGGATGCACGCCGCGGTTGAGGCACTCAAGAATAAGCTCGAGCGTCTCAAGCCGAATGCCCGAAAAACCGCGGGCAAGCGTGTTCGCCCGGATCAGCATTATCGCCCGGACCGTCGGCACGTCAAACGCATCGCCGACGCCGACCGCGTGACTTAAAACAATATTTCGCTGCAGTTCTTCGACCTGCTCGCGGCCGATGATCTTGTCCTTAAATGCTCCAAAGCCGGTGGTGATACCGTAGGCCACCTCGCCGCGTTCGAGCAATTCATCGACCGCCGCCGCCGCCCGATTGACATTCGCCTTCGCCCGCTCATCAAGCTCAACACGCGGCTCGCCCGGCCGCCCATAGGCAACCGCCAGCACCTGTTCGAACGTCAGGCTTTCGCCATTTATTGCGATCTCACTTATCACCTAAAACTTATCCCTTATTCCGTTTCGCCGGCCGCCCTTCGGCAAGCGTTTCAGCAATCAGTTTTCCCCCAAATTCATACATGAGCATTCGCCAATCGTGTGAATCAAGAATGTTCAGATCGGCTCGTTTGCCCGCCATGATCGACCCATGCTTTTCACCGAGTCCGATGGCGTGGGCGGCGTTTATGGTTGCCGCGTTCAGAGCTTCGGCGGGCAAAAGTTTTTGGTAGCGGCAGGCAATTGCCATCGCCATTGGCTGCGATGGGCACGGTGCCGAGCCGGGGTTGTAGTCGGTCGTCAGGGCCACGGCACAGCCCGCGTCGATCATCTTCCTCGCCGGTGCAAATTGCGTTTTGCCGCCGTTGAAATTCTCCGTTGGGATGACAACTCCGACCGTTCCGCTTGCCGCAAGCAAGGCGATCTCTTCGTCAGAAATGGCGTCGAGGTGATCTATCGAAATCGCATTACTTTCGACCCCGAGCCGCGAACCGCCGAGGTTTGTGAACTGATCAACGTGTGCCTTGAGCCGAAAGCCGAGACTCGCGGCCGCATCAAACATCCGCACCGCATGGCCAATATCAAATGCATTCCGCTCGCAAAAGATATCAGCAAAGAACGGCGTGCCTTCTGTGGCAAAGTGCGAGCCCGAATACCATTCCCAAGCCCGCGGCAGCATCTCGCCGCAGATCAGCTCGACATAGCCGTCCGGGTCGTCTTTGAACTCCGGCGGAACCGCATGTGCCGCAAGAAAGGTCGGCACAATTTTGATCGAATGACGCTTGTCCAATGCTTCGATCACCCGCAGCATCTTCAGCTCCGTCTCGGTGTCGAGCCCGTAACCGGTCTTTATCTCGCAGACGGTCGTGCCGCATGCGAGCATTTTATCGAGCCGGCCGAGTGCCGCGGCTATCAACTCCTCTTCCGAAGCAGCCCGCGTATTCCGGACGGTCGAGATTATCCCGCCGCCCGCGGCAAGGATATCGAGATATTCCGCCCCTTTGATCTTCAGTTCAAATTCATTCAGCCGGTCACCGGCATAGACGATATGCGTGTGCGGATCGACAAATCCCGGAACTACCGCCCGGCCTTCGGCGTCGATCAATTCAGCGGCCTTGTATTTTCCAAGGATCTCAGCCGATGTTCCGACGGCAGTAAAAACGCCGTTTTTGATCGCAACGGCACCATCGGCAATTATGCCGACGTCCTGCATCGCGGCCCCGCGTCTCGGCCCGCCCGGCGAGGCACAAGTGACAAGCTGACCGGCGTTGTGGATTATGAGGTCGTTGACCATTAAAGCGTTTCGCGGCCGATGCCGAGCGCATCGGCAACGCGATTTATGTAGTTGAACCACGAAGCGATCAGCGTTATCTGCAAGATCGCCGTGTCGTCAAAGCCGGCCGCCCGCAGCCTTTCGTGATATTCGGGCGTGATTTTGACAGCATCTTTCGTGAGTTGAACGACGTAGTCGAGCATTACGCGCTCGGCCTCGGTGATCGGCGCGGTCGTGTAGTCCTCGCGAAGTGCCTCGATCAACCCCTCTTCTAAAGTGACGCGACGCAGAAACTCTGCGTGAGACTCCACTCAGTAAAAGCAGTCGTTCGTGTGCGAGACCATCGTCGCGATCATCTCGTGCTGCCGCCTTTCGAGCGGAAGCTCCGGCGACATCATCGCCGCAAACGCCGAGAACGAATGGAACAGCGCATCGGGAATAAGCGTGTGCGAATCAACGATCGATTCGTTGATCGAGCTCGCCGTCGGTGCGGGCGTCGCGTATTCCTGCGGATACGACATCCGCGTCTTCAACAGGATCTCTTGAAGCTTCGGGTCGGCGTCCTCAAATTTTATCGTTTTTATCCAGGCCATGTTTTCCCTTGAAAATGAAATGATAAACGGGAATGCCGAGCGAGACAACAACGAGCCCGATGGCAGTCTGCAGCGGATTACGCATTCCGACAAAAAGCAGGACCACGGCGGTCAGGGCAAGATACGCGATCAGCGGAAGCGGGAAGAGCGGCGTGCGGTAGCCTTCGGTCGGTAGGCGATGGACGCGAAACAAACCGGCGACCACGAAACCGATCGCCAAAATCACAACGAAAAAGAAGTAACCGAGGATCTCATTAAAACCGCCCGAGACGATCAAAATGGAAGCGAGAGCCATCTGGATCAGTATCGCCAGGTAAGGCGTCCCAAAACGCGGATGCAACTCGCCGACGCGGCGAAAGAACAGTCCGTCATTCGCCATCGCATAGTAAACGCGGGGCGAAACCAGCAGATAACCGAACAGCGTGCCGACGACGGAAACGCAGACAACTGCGGCAAACACAAGCCCGCCGACCTCGCCGAAGAGTGCCTGTCCGGCCAAGGCGGCAAAGGCCTCGTCGTTCGCGACGCTGGCCGTCGGTACGAGGTAAGCGAAGACGGCGCTTGTTGAGATGTAAATGATCGAAAGGCCAAGGATGCCGAGGATCAACGTTCGCGGCACGTTTCGCTGCGGGTCTTTGATCTCGCCCGAAATTCGGGTGACTTCCCACCAACCGGCGAAAGCAAAAAACGCCCCGACAAACCCGCCGGCCAATGCGCCGAAAACATCCGGTGGAGTGGAAAAGAACGGCGTGAGATTTGCCCAATCACCGCGGCCGCTGCCGAAACCGAAAAGAACGATGAAGAGCAAAGTGCCGACCTTGATGAACGTAAGGGCCTTGAGAAACCCCGCCCCGACGCTGGTGCCAATGATCGTTATCAGCCCGATCGAAAGGACCGTAGTGATCGCAACAATGGTTTGCTCCGTCGGCGAAAGCTCAAAGATGAAGCTCGCGTATGAAGCAAATCCGACGCCGAAGATCGCCGTCAGCCCCGGGTCAAGCACGAGCAAAACCATCCAGCCGTAAACGAACGCCGCCCCCTTGCCGTAAGCTTCGCGGAGATAAACATAGCTCCCGCCTGCTTCCGGAAACCGCGAGGCAAGCTCGGCATAGCAAAGCGCACCGCAGAGCGTCATCAGCCCGACCAATGCCCAGATGCCGAAAAGCCACGCCGGCGACCCCACCGACTTCGCCATACCCGCCGGCACAAGAAAAATGCCGACGCCGATCACCTGCCCGATGATCACCGCAACCGCCGTCCACACCCCAAATTGTCGTTTTAGATCGTTGCTCAAGCTGATGGCTAAAAGACCAGCCGTCCTCCAAATTGGAATGCACGCGGGCCGCCGGAGCCGAACACCCCGCCGGCCGTCGTCACCGCTCGGCCAAAGCTTGGAGTTCCGAGCACATTTCCAAAGCCCGAAAAGTTCGTGTTCGATGTGCCGAGAATGTTCGTTGTGTTGAAGAGATTGAACACCTCCATTATCGGCTCAAGCCTCACCCTTTCTGTGAACTTGAACGTCTTCGAAAGGCGTAGGTCAAGCGAACTAAACGTATCATTGAACCGGGCGTCCGCCGGTGCAAGCGGAAGCTGGTCGCTGGGGCCGCGGGCCGCGTTTCGTGCCGTGATGAAGCTGTTAAGCTCGCCCGCATTCCGGAAAAGTCGGCCGCCCGCATTTCGCTGCAGTTCGGGGATTCGCGTCTGCCCGCCTGGCAGCAAGATGTCCATCGGAACGCCCGAAGCCAGTGTCAGGATCGGCGAAAGCTTAAAGCCATAGGGCAGGTCGAGCGTTCCGGCGAACGAGAACCGATGTCGTTGGTCGTTCGGTGCCGGGCCGTATTCGGCTTCGAGGTTGTTTGGGTTGACCGGGCCATTCGAAAAAGGCACCTGGTCGTCGTTTGCGTAGTTGAACGCCTTCGAAAGCGTGTAGGACGCACGAAAACCGAAGCGGTCGGCGAACCGCCGCTCAACGCTCATCAGCAGCCCGTCGTATTTCGTTTTTACGCTCGATTCGAGGTTAACCACACGCTCCGGCCCGCCGATCACCGGATTGTCGACCACGCCGATGTCACGTCCGATGATGAAATGCGTACCGAAGTTATGAAGATAATCGACCTTCAGCACCAGGTCGCGTGCGAACTCCCATTGAAACCCGATCGTCGATTGCTGGACCATCGGATTTTGCAACGAATTGTCGATGATGTTTATCCCCGAAGCTCCGGCACCGGGCAAAATAAAGCCGGTGAACGGATCATTGAACCTTGGAGCAAACGGAAGAAACCGGCCGTCTTGATTCAAAAAGATGGGGACGCCGTTCGGGTCTGTGAGAGCGTTACCAGCCCGCACCACGACCGGAAGTGCACGGCCATCGAGTCCGCGTTCAAGCGTAATGAGCTGCAGAACTACGCGGTCGTAATAGATACCGTAGCCGCCACGGACGACGAACCGATCCTGAAAACCCGACCATGCAAAGCCGACACGCGGCCCGAAATTGTTGTAGTCCGCCTTCCGGTCGCCGGTGTAGAACGAGGCAACTAGCGGATTCGTCGAGCTGTAGCCGGAGACATTCTTAACGTTCGTGTCGGCCTCATATCTCAGCCCGGCGTTGATTGTCAGGTTTCGCCGCACCCGCCAATCGTCCTGAATAAAGAACGCAAAATGGGTGTTATCGACGTTGTCCAACGAAAGCGGACGCTCGGGAAATTGGCTCCGAAGTGTAACGGCAAAAAGCAGGTCGTTATCATCAATTACGCCGTCGCTGTTGCGGTCAAAGTTGGCAAAATCCTGCACAAATTCGATCCGCCCGTCACGAAAAACACCGAGGTCGATGCTCGAGTTCACTCGCTGCACTTCCCCGCCAAAGGTGACGGCATGGTTGCCGCTGATCGCGGTGACCTTCCCGGCAAGCTGTGCGCGATTCTGGTCGGTCGCCTGCGGAACCCGGAAGCTGGTGCCGTCCAGAATGCTCGGAAACGTCAACTGCCGGCCCGCTTCGATCGGATCGGTCGTGTTCGCGAAGTTATTAAAGCTGAGGCTGACGTCCGCAACGACGTTCGGCGAAAAGACCCGGCTCCAGCTTCCGATCGCGGAATGGAAACGGTTACTTAGCTCCTGCAAATACGAGGCAGACCCGATAGCCCGGTCGAGCTTGCTCGCACCGCGGGCATCGGCGTCCTGAAATGAGTAATTGAAGCCGAACTTGTCTTTTTCAGTGGCGTAGATATCGAACCGCGTCGTCAGCAGAAGGTCCTTCAACGGTGACTCTGCAAATCCGCGGCGGATAACGCGGTTCGGGACATCGCGGACGCCGACCAGCGTCGCTCCATCCTGATCGCGATATTCGATCGCTCCAAAGCCGAAGAACTTGTCTTTAATGAAAGGCCCGCCGAGCGTAAAGGAATATTGCTGGCGGTCAAATGGCGGAGCCTCAAGCGAGCGGTCGAAGGTTGCCGGCAGGCCCTGCAGCACCTTGTCGCGGGCAAAAAATGAAGCCGAACCGCGAAGGAGGTTTGACCCGCCCTTGGTCACAACGTTTATTAGCCCCGAACCCGTCCGGCCATACTGAGCCGAAAACCGGTTCGTCGCGACCTGAAATTCCTGCACCGCATCCTGCGGAATATTTATCAGCGAGCCGCCGACAACGTCATCGTTATTATCCGCCCCATCAACCGTCACGCTCCCGCCGCGGCCAACCTGCCCCGCTGACGAAATGACAACCGTGTTCGTCTTCGTCGGGTCAAAATTCGGAGCGATCGTATTCCCCGGCGTCAGCAAAGCAAGCTCTAGAAAATTCCGGCCATTCAGCGGCAAATTCTCGATCTCGCGTGATTCAATGACCCTGTCCACATTTGAATCATTCAGTTGAATTTTTGGCTCGTACGCGATCAAATTTAGGACAACGACAACTCCGCCAACTTCCAGCTGGCCGTTAAGTGTTGCATTCTGTCCAACATTGATCGTCAGAGGTTCAGACGTAACTTTGGTCTTAAAACCTGTCCTCTCGATTCGAACCTCATATTGACCAGGAGCGACGGCCGCGTACCGGTAACTTCCGGAAGCGTCCGTAACTACAGATCGCGACTGCCCGGTTGATAGCAGCTTAATCGTGACGATCGCCCCTGGAATTACCGCTCCTGACTGATCCGTCACGACGCCCGAGAGCGACCCCGTCGGCTGCTGAGCGGTCGCAGCGAGGCACAGGAACAACATCAATGCCGCCGCGCGGCATACGTTGATAAGTTGCAGGTTCATTGGAAAGATATCAGGGATTCTGTTTTGCGATCTTTGCGTTGATCTCATTGATCATCATCAAAGCGGCCGAACCATAGTATTTATGATATTCAGCGATCATTTCGCCATTGATAATGACCGGATCGGTCTCGGTCAGCTTCTTTGCTTCCTCGATCGAATCGACGGCAAAAATGAACAGCCCACGCCAACCGTCAACCCCGTCGAGCGGCCCTGCGAGTGCGAGCTTACCCTCCGTCGCCAATCGCGTCATATTCGCAAAATGGCCGGCGAACATAGCTTTGCGTTCCTCGCCCTCTGGCATCTTCTTCGGCCCGGTCTTTAGGATGACAAGAACGTACGGCCGCATCCCGCGTTCATCTGCCCCAAGCTTCTTCGCCAGCTCCGCGTCGTATTTCGTACCCGCCGGCGTCGGCTTGGCCTCCGGTGTCTGGCCGAATGCGGCTACGGAGCAAATAGCGAACATTGCAAGCGTGAGTAAACTTCTGCTCATGATCTACCTCTTCTTCTTATTATTATTTACCGACGAGGAACTTGATCGGTACGTCGGCTCTTTTTCGCCACGATCGCTCCGAATGCTCCTCGCCCTCGAACTTTCGCGTTACCCAGTTCTTCGGGACGTAACCCTTTTCGCGCATCACCGCGTCCGCCTTTAGCTGAAACGGCTCATAGGTCGAATCGAGCGTCTCGGTTCCGTAGTCAAAGTATATCCTACGGCCATCAGGCCGCGGCATTGCCTGCCTGATGTAGTCCACCACGATGCCGTCCGCCGCCGGAAAATGGGTCGAGACGCACGCGGCCCCACCGAAGACTGCAGGATACTTTATGTAAGCGTAAAGCGAGATCAACCCGCCCATGCTCGATCCCATTATATAGGTTCCGTTACGGCCCGCGGCCGTCCGATACTGCCGGTCGATGAAGGGCTTAAGCTCTTCCACAATGAACCGCAAATAGCTGTCCGAGATGACCTCGCCGGCGTTCATCGCCTTGGCACGCTCCGCCGGGAGCAGCTTCATCGCATCCTGCGGCATATATTCCTGAAACCGTTTTGGTGAGTTCCAGATACCGACGACGATCGTGTCGCGGATAGCGCCCTCAGCATGGAGGCGGGTCATCGTCTCATCAATTCCCCATTCCATCCCGCCGTAGCCCTCTTTCGGGTTAAAGAGGTTCTGCCCGTCATGCATGTAAATGACGCGATACCGCTTTGACCGCGAATAATCGGCCGGGACCCAAACGTCAACATTCCGCGCCGCAACGTGCTTTGACGGAAACGCCGCATACCGCGTAACGTTCCCGACAACCCCATCGCCCGTAATCGCCATTCGCTGCTGTCCGAACGCGGACAGCCCCCCGAGAAGAAATGCAATAAACAGAATGACAGTTCGCATAGTCGTGAAAAAAGTTGGACTCGGCGAATTTTACCGTGCTGAAAAGATCGTCCGCAACCCCGAACTCGGAAACGCGAGCCACCCGACAATTGCTAGACATCGCTCCCGATCTCTGCTGACGTGTCGTCCCGCGCCAGCACTGCCCGATACTTGTTGTACAAGAAAGATGCTGCAAGGAGCGTTATCCCGATCGTAACGAACAGGATCGTTTTCGGGATGGTCGGAAGATCGGCCGCGTCATAGAAGAACAGCTTTACAAGCGTTACGGTAATAAGCCCGATCGCACCGACCCGCAAATGTTTCTTTGATCGCGCAATGCCGTACGCGATGAGCACCAATGCAAAGACGACCCATAGTATGCTTAGCCCAAGTTTCGAGCCATCCGGAATCTCGAACTGGGCCATCAGATTCAAGAGATCGCCGCTCGCGATTACCAACACGAACATCACGAGAGCCCCCTCAAAGCCGAGTCGAAGCACTTCCTCGGGAACGTACTTTTCAAGCAGCCCGCTTCGAACATATCGGTAGAGCCCATAGATCAAGAGCCCGGCCAGCGTATATGAAACATAACGGACCGCGATGTGCGAGGTGTAGCTCGCCGCGGCGTCATTCGCCCCGATATACATCTGCCGCAGCTCAATGAAAAGGATCGAACCAAGCGTCGCTAGGCCAAAAAGGGCAAAAATACCAAGCACCGTATTCGCGGCCGCAAGGATGCGTGATCCAACTTTCGTCAGGTTCACCGCTGCTACCGCTGTTAAAAACGCGATCGTATAGTTTAGCTGCCAAATGACATTCAAGCTCTTTATTGCCGAAGTAGCCGAACCCGCTGAGACAGCGCGAAGGTGGAAATAGTTTTCGATCTCTAGCCGGAATGCGTTGTAAAGAGCGAACAACGCTATTGAAAAAGTCGTTCCGCCAATGATTGCAGCGATGTCCTTTGCAAATGGCGAATCGTCTCGACGGCTCCTGTCGATCCAAAAGATGAACCCGAATGCAGCGGCAAAAACCAACGCGGTCACGAAATCACCGTTCGCCAAGGGCTGACGGTTCAGCTCACTGACCTCAAGCGTCCGGTCCTCTATCACACGTCCCCAATCGACGATCATGCTCCCGGTCGCAAGAAGCATCACCGGAAACGAGAAGTACTCTAGTACCGGAACCCTTCGTATCCGGCCAAGGAAGAAAAGGAATGCTGCCTCGGCGGCCCAGACCATTGTGACAAGATTTCCGTCGAATTGAACCGGAACGGCGATCGCCGCGAAGGTCAGCGTCAGCACCGTCAGGACAAGGACCAAGTCGTCGGAGTCTTCCCGCCAGCGTCCAACAACGGCTGCGACTCCAAAATGGAACGCTCCATGGGCGACGGTGAACAGCCCAAGCAAGGAGCTAAGCGTCGCATAACTGTCCATGATCGCGTATCCGAATCCATAAAAGATGAACGAGTTGGTTAAAAGCAGTCCGGCACTTTCGTAGGCCGACATTCCGGGCGTGATCGTCCGGTAAGCGATTGTCGCAACGTAGAAAACAGCGAAAAACAATACGGCGAAAACGGTCGCGATCGAGGTATGTTCGTTGGCGGTGAATGCATTGCCAAACCATGCTGCGTACGAGAACCAACAAAAGAAGAATGCAATGTAAGCAATGCTACGTCCGAAATACCGAAACGAGGTCGCGGCCGCCGCCGCACCGAAAACTGCGAGAAAGCCGAACATCATCCAATATTGCCCGACCTCCTCTGCGGTCAGGCTGATCGCTCCGGCGAACGCGAAAAGTATCACCGCCGTCGCGGCTGCAAAGATCTTGTTTACGAGTTCATTGTGTTCGGGATAAACGACTGTGTGAATAACCTTTGTCGCATAAAAGATCGTGCCAAAAATGCCCGCGAAAGCAAGGGCCAACGCAAAATGCGATTCGGCCGTGTATTTAGAAGTGAACCATCCAAAGAAGATCAGCCATGTAAAAGCAGACGCAGTATAGAAGATCGGCGTCCAATAACGCTTGATCGAGACCGCAAGGATGCCCGAATTGGTCACCGCCATATAGGCGAAAAGGAAAAGGTAATTTCCCGTGTCGTTGCTGAGGAGAAATGGCACCGCATAGGCACCGACCAACCCGATATGAGCGATGACCTGCCGGTTATAAACCAATGCGGCAGTTACGGTCAGCGCCGTGAACATTGCCATCAGGCCAAATGCCGCCGGCTGCGATATCAGCCCATAGGCGGAATAGCCGAAGAAAGTGACGAAGTACATTATCGCGAACCCGCCGCTTAGCAGGGCCGCACTAAAGTTGTGATATTTGGCCTTTAGCCTGATCGCGAGCCCGGCAATGCCGAATCCGATAGCGTAGCCCAGAATGATCCGCGTCAGCGGGCTGATCAAGTTGTTGTCAATTGAATATTTGACACCGATCCCAACCCCGATGATCAGCACGACAATGCCGATCTTACTGATCAGGTTCTCGCCGATGAACCGCTCAAAATCCACCCTGGCACTCTCCGTGTGCTCGGAGATTCGCTTTTGAAATCCACTCTCTTTCGCAGGCTCGCTGCCGGCGGCCGCATAACGGTAACCAAAGTCCGGTATTCGGGCCTCGGAGGCAACTGATCCCTGCATCGAGGGCCGTTGATCGGGCTTTGGTCCAAGCGTCGGCGGTTCGTGCATCGTCGCCCTCGGTTCGGGCTGCTGCCGATGTTCGGTTCGGCGATCGTCGCGGCTACCGGCTTCTATGCGCAGTTCGGATAGGACACGCCTTATCGCGACGATCTCTTTCTGAAAGTCGACCTGTGTTCGGACGAGGTTATCGATCCGAGCCTCTAGCTGGGCAATTTTACTTTCGGTCTCGTTCATTCCGTGGGTTCGATCAATCGCCCGCGGTTCGGGCACATCCGGGAATTTGCCAATTGAACAAGGTGATTGTAGCTTAGGTAATCAGCAAATTCACAGTATTAATTTTTCTCGACGATATGACCCGAAACATTCATGCCCCGACCGGGACCGAGCTTACCTGCAAGAACTGGCTGATCGAGGCGGCTTATCGGATGATCCAGAACAATCTGGACGCCGAGGTCGCTTTCGACCCGCAGAACCTGATCGTCTACGGCGGCCGCGGCAAGGCGGCGCGGAACTGGGAGAGCTACGACGCCATTTTGGAGAGCCTCCGCAACCTGAACGAAGACGAAACGCTGCTCGTCCAATCCGGCAAACCCGTCGGCGTTTTCCGCAGCCACACTGACGCGCCGCGTGTACTTATCGCCAATTCGAACATCGTTCCGCATTGGGCGACGCAGGAGCAATTTGACCAATACGAACGCGACGGCCTGATGATGTACGGCCAGATGACCGCCGGTTCGTGGATCTACATCGGCACGCAGGGCATCCTCCAAGGCACATACGAAACCTTCGGCTCGCTCGCCCGTCAGCACGGCTGGGGCACGCTCGCGGGCAAGCTCGTGCTGACCGCCGGGCTCGGCGAAATGGGCGGCGCACAAGCTCAGGCGATCACATTCAACGGCGGCGTCGGGCTTCTTGTTGAGGTCGATCCGTGGCGCATTGAACGACGCCTGCAACTCAAGCAGGTCGATGTCGCGGCGAAAGACCTTGACAACGCGATCGCGATTGCAAACGAGGTCATGGCATCAAAAGAAGCGAAGTCGATCGCCCTGCTTGGCAACGCAGCCGAGGTGCTTTGGGAGTTGCTCGAAATCGGAATCGTGCCCGACGTCGTAACCGATCAAACCTCGGCCCACGATGTGCTCTATGGATACATTCCCGTCGGATACACGGTTGAAGAAGCGGCGGAGTTCCGAAAGAAGGATCAGAAGGCGTACGAACAGGCCGCGATGGACTCGATGGCTCGCCATGTCGAGGCAATGCTCGAATTCCAACGTCGCGGCAGCATCGTTTTCGACTACGGCAATAACCTCCGACAGCGTGCAAAAGACAACGGCGTCGCGAACGCCTTCGACTATCCCGGCTTCGTACCTGCCTACATCCGCCCACTCTTTTGCGAGGGCAAAGGGCCGTTCCGCTGGGTCGCTCTTTCGGGCGAAAAAGAAGACATCTACCGCACCGACGAAGCGATCATGAACCTCTTCCCCGAGGACGATCATCTCGCCCGATGGCTGACGATGGCACAAGAGCAGGTCGAGTTCCAGGGCCTGCCCGCACGCATCTGCTGGCTTGGCTACGGAGCTCGTGCCAAGGCCGGGCTGAAGCTAAACGAAATGGTCGCCAGCGGCGAGCTAAAGGCCCCGATCGTCATCGGCCGCGACCACCTCGATTGCGGCAGCGTCGCCTCGCCCAACCGCGAAACCGAAGCGATGAAAGATGGCAGCGACGCGATCGCGGACTGGGTCTATCTCAACGCGATGATAAACGTCGCCGGCGGCGCGACCTGGGTCTCGCTCCATCACGGTGGAGGCGTCGGCATCGGCTATTCGCTCCACGCCGGCCAGGTCATCGTCGCCGACGGCACGCCCGAAGCCGCCCGCCGCATCGAACGCGTGCTGACCACAGACCCCGGAATGGGCGTCATTCGCCACGCCGACGCCGGCTACGAAGAAGCAATTGACTTTGCTAAGAGAAACGACGTGATGATCCCAATACCGCACAACTAGATCGAAACAAGGAGTATGAAAATGCGAGCAATTTGTTTATTGTTTTCTCTGATTTTTTTCGCAGGCGACGTGTTTTCGCAGTCGCAGACAATCACGAACGAAGAATACCGAACCGTTACAAATAAAGCCGTTACAACGACAAACCGGGAATTCCCTTTTCTCTTTACCGTGACCACTGAAACGTATCAGTCGGGAAAACTGCTGAGGAAGGAAGTTTCAACCCACGAACGCCATGGGCCGGGAATTGAACGCACAAAACGATCGTTGGAAATCGATGGGAAGACTGAAATTATCCATCAGATGAAAATAACGTTCGGAGAAGTCTATTGTAGTAGAGACGGTGCAACCTGGCTAGGTCCACAGCAAATCGAATGTTCATTGCCCGGCGAAGTATGGACTCTGACTCGCCCTCGAACGCCCGACAGCACTGAATATACCGTAACTTCTAAGAAGCTGAACGGAGTTGATGTTAAAGTCTATCGAAACTATTCCGAATATTCTGTAACTCGCCCGCTTCCCCGAAAGAGTTTTGTCGAGACGTTATCGACCGTTGACTCAAACGGTTTCTATGTCGAAATCGTGACGACCGAAGGGTCCCTCGAACCGCGAGTCGTGACGCTAACCCGAAAGCAGACCTGGAAATTAGACGCCAAATTCGCGCCGATCAAAGCTCCGAAATAGCAGGGGCGGGCGGTTCCGATCGGGAAACGCTTCTGGAAAAAAGGCTAGATCAATTTGCCGACATTTCCGCTGGCTTGCTCAACCCGAAAAGCAGATTAATGGCCAGGATGATCAGGAACGCCAATCTGATCAGGCTGTAGGTTTCCCAGGTCGCGCCGCGTTCGGTTAGGTTGGGGTCGATGGTTGGGGAGTAGGCGGACTGGGTTATTGCCATCAGTTCGGGGACGAACCAAACTGTGGTGATCGCCAGCACGGCCGCGTAGCCTGCGAGCGTTACGAGAATGAACTTCCGCCGTTCGGCACGCCAGTTCAATATCAGCGCCGCGATTAGCAATACCAGCGTGACCGGATGGATCGGTATCCAAAAGCGTGCCGCCGCGAGCGTGTATTCGCCCTGAAACATAGTCAGCGAAGCCGGCACCGCCGACGACCAAACCGGCACGACCGCCAAGTGTTCATACGTCGCCCCGCCGATGACGATCACAAAACTCATCGACGCAAGAATCAATGAAATTGTCCTTGTAACTTCCATATCCGTTATCAAAACGCGTCGGAATTCCGGTCAAAATATCACAACCACCTTTGCAGCCGCTACATGCGATCGTCCTAAGTCAGATGAAACGCTAACCGCCTTGACCGACGGTGGGATTTACGCTCAAATCGTATCAACGCCGGAGTTCGTTTCCGGCTGCTCAAAATTTAGACCTCATCCAACAGTAATAACCAGTGAACAAACTTAACCTCACAACCCTCACGATCTTTTTTGCATTCGCGTTCGCCGCGTCTGCATTGGCCCAAGGCCCGGCCGGCGGACGCATCGCCGTTATTGATACACAGGCTTTCGAAAAAGACGGCACCGGGATCACAAAATATGTCAACGCAATCAAAACGGTCGAAATAGAGTTCGCTCCGGTCAAGCAAGAACTCCAAAATATCGCTGCCCGCATCCAGACCCTTGAAAAAGAAATAAAGGACGCACGCAATAATCCCTCGGGCGTCGATCAACAAGCCGCCCAGCGAAAGGTCGATGAATACGAAAGGCTACTGCGTGATTACCGCTTTAAGGAAGAAGATGCCAAGACCAAGATAAACCGCCGCTTCACCCAGGTGACGACCCCTTTGAATCAGGCCATCGGCACCGCGCTCAACGAATACGGAAAACAAAAGGGCTACGCGATAATTCTCGATCTCTCTCGCGACACCGGCGGCCTCATCGTCGCCATCCCCGACGAAAAGATCGACATCACAAAAGACTTCATCGCCTTCTACAACGCCAAGCCCTAACGAGCCGAACGCGGAATTCCAAGGCGGAAACCCGACCTGTAGGGAGGGTGTACTCTCCCGAATTTGGAATGATGAAGTGGAATCGCGCACCGTGTCCGAGGCCCGACCGTTAGGAAGGGCTCCAATGCCGAAGCCCGCGCGTAAGCAAGGGCGTTTCATCCAACTGCATTTTAAACAGGGAGCCGAAGCAAGCAGCCTCCGCGATGAGTTTTCTCAACGCGGAGGCCGTGTGCTTTTTACTTCTGACTTCTGACTTCTGACTTCTGACTTCTCTACTCCCTACCTCACAAACGCATTCGGCACCGGCCTATCACCAGTGATTCCAAATTGCAGAATGAGCGGGCCTGCCGTGGAACGCAGGGCAAACCAGTTCGAGTTCGATGGACGGA
>LNFM01003068.1_pt1 | contig 56309 bp, 57 predicted proteins | sample 596031 | NCBI WGS metagenome assembly LNFM01 (sample SAMN04254537, study PRJNA301005) | activated carbon metagenome | isolation source: dual media filters at the Ann Arbor, Michigan drinking water treatment plant | place: USA: Ann Arbor
AGGCGCGTGACGTCGACGCCATTGAACGAGATCGACCCCTCTGACGGGTCGATCAGGCGATTGATCATGCGCAGGAGCGTCGATTTGCCGGCCCCGGAACGGCCGATGATCCCAACGAGCTGACCACTTTCGATGGTCAGCGTCACGTCCTTTACGGCTCGGTTCGAACCGAACTTGCGAGTTACGCTTTTGAGCTCAAGCATTCAGGCCTCCGACCGCGTCAGAGGCTCAATAGCGGATCACCATGACAGTGGCGCAACAGTCGGAGGGACCGAGCTGTCAGCAGCCTTTCGCATTGAAATCCACGGCAATCCCCTGTGCTTGCGAGACTTATGCCGAGATTACTGCGATGCAATTGCGGTCGCGCCCGCGTAGCCGGCACGGCCGCAAACGTAAGTCGTGGACGATAGTCGTCAGCCGACCGGCACGGTTGCCTGCATGGACGGGCGCTCGGACATGCGCTTGGCGAAAGCCGCGAGCTTCGGGTGGTCCTTGCGCCAGTCGACGTGGCCGTAGCGGAAATCGAACCAGCCGAGAGCGCACGCGACCGCGATCTGGCCAACGGTGAGCGGGCCGGTCAGCTGGGCGGCATACGTGGTTTCAAGCGCGTCGATGGCGGCCATGATCTTGCCCATCTGCCCGTCGATCCACTCCTGCCAGCGCTTGTCCTCGGGGCGCAGCGCACCTTCGTAGCGAAGCAAAATGCCGGCATCGAGGAAGCCGTCAGCCAGGGCTTCCAGCGTCATGCAGTCGAAGCGGCCCTTGGCATCGGCCGGGATGAGCGGAGGGGATTTCAGGCTGTCGATGTAGGCACAGATGACCGGGCTGTCGAACAGGGCACGCCCGTCGTCGGTGATGAGGCATGGAACCTTGGCCAAGGGGTTCTTGGTCGGCAGGGCACCCTCGCGCTTGATGGGACTGGCGCTGGTCGGCATTTTTTCGATCTGGCCGTCGAGGCCCTTCTCGATGGCCGTGACCATGACCTTGCGCACATAAGGGGAGGTCGGCGAGTGGAACAGCTTCATTGGGGTGTCGATCCTGTGTGGCGGGAACGGCACTTTGGCGGGGCGCCGTGCCCATGGCAACCTTTCCGGCGCCCAAGCGGGCCGGATTAACCACGGACCACGCCTTCAGTTGCCCGGAGACAGATAATCCCGTGTTCACAATACCGACCGCCACATTGACGCTGCGGCAGGGCGCCAATGGACGCATAGATTTGTGAGTGATACCGAGCGTTTGGACTAGAAGCACGCTTGTCGTGCCACTCGCTCGTGGGCACTGACCGGAACGGGCCGTGCCGAGAGACGCGCAGTGAGACTCGGAGGGTTCGATGACCGCCACCCATAGCCACACCCAAGGCCTCGGCGAGCAGGAGAGCATCTGGTTCAAGCTGACGGCGCTGCATCGGGGGGACAATCCCAATCCTATGAAGGTTTTGCAGCAGCTTACCGAGCGGCATGGCGGCATCATCACCGTCAACATGGGCAACGAGCGCGTGGTGTTCCTCTCGGAGCCCGAGCACTTCAAGCGCGTGCTGGTGACCAAGGTCGACGACTACATCAAATATTTCGACGGGCTGAAGCCGATCTTCGGCAAGGCCATGATCACGCACGACGGCGCGCTCTGGCAGAAGATCCGCATGCCACAACAGCCGGCATTCCATCCGGACATGTTCGCCGAGTACATCCCGTACTTCCTGACTGCCATTCGAAGCAAGATGGACAATTGGGCCGAACTGGCCCGCAGCGGCGAGCCCGTCGAGATGGTCGAGCAAACGTGGACGCTGGCTGCCGACATGATCTGCAAGGCGCTGTTCGATCGCGAGATGCCGTTCAATCCGCACGTCGTGTTCAAGTACGTCAAGACGTATACGGACGTGATGAACCACAAGTCGGTGCGCCTGAAAAAGGTGTCGGGCGCCGAGTTCGAGATCACCGAGGAGGCTACGGCCAAGGCCATGGAAGTTTGGGCTTCCGTGCCGCCGAGCGTGATGGCCGCCGATCCCCGCGAGCATCGGGAAAGAACACTGCTCCGAATGATCCAGGATGCCGTGGCCGATCCGAGCCTGCCCGAGTTCGACGAGCAGCAGGCCATCGACGAACTCAAGCAGTATCTCTGGGCGGGCACGGAAACGACTGCTCTCACGCTGGCGTGGGCCCTTTACGAGACATCACAGCGTCCGGAAATCGCGGAGCGCATTCGCCGCGAGGGCGACGAGGTTTATGGTAACGCCGGTCGCGAGCCGACTGCAGCCGATTATTCGGCGCTCGCCTATACGCGAGCCGTGATCCAAGAGACGATGCGGATGTATCCGCCAATCTGGGGCCTCATCCGCGTTGCGGCCAAGGACGACGTGATCGGCGACAAAGAGATCAAGGCCGGCGACCGGATCGCGCTGTTCGCGTACGGCACGCACCATTCGCCAAAGTATTGGGAAGAGCCCGAGGCATTCCGACCCGAGCGTTTCATGGGCGAGGCGGCGAAGAAGCGCAAACCGTACGTCTACATCCCGTTTGGCGGCGGCAAACGGTCCTGCATCGGGGGAGCCATGAGCCAGGTCGAGAATACACTGGCGCTGTCCATGCTGCTGCGGCGCTTCCGCCCCGAGTATGTCGGGAGTCGCTATGCGCCTGCAGGCCAACACCCCGGCATCAATGCAACGGTGACATTGACGCCGAGGGGTGGGCTCAACTTCCGAATTCGCGAATTGAGCTGAACGGCGTTGCTCAACTCAGGAAGCCGAAGATATTGAGCAGCACGATGAGGGTGAGGGGCACACCCAAGAGCCAAAGAACGATACTTTTCATGGTCCAGCCTTCCTCATTACATTGACGCGAGAAACCGAAACACGGACGAGCGGAACCGTTCGCCAAGAATGGCGTCGTTGATGCTCTTCCGATCGGGGCTTGTCTAACTGCCCGCGACCAAAGGAGAGGCGATCGCCTAACCCCGGTCGGCGGACTTGGAGCAGAAACACTTCACCGCACGCGTGGTTCCACGGCGATCGCGGCGCTTGCCGAACGGGCAATCAACCCGGTACCGGCCGCGCAGAGACGGGAAACGCCAAAGCTTTGGCCGGGCACGGGATGTGGCCACACTTATCCACGGTGCCGCTCAGATCATGTATTCTCGCTAAGCTCTCGAAATACTGTCCGTGCGGTGCGAGTGGCCGTCTCAGGCGATCATGTGGCCGACACAGGCCTCGCGCTGTCGCGGACCTGGGTGCGGTGCATGAGGCGGCGCAGGCTCGGGTCGAGCGTGTTCCTGCGGTGCAGCGTGCAGCGATTGTCCCAAATGACGAGATCGCCTTGTTTCCACTCCTGTGCCCACATGAACGGACCCTTCTCGACGTGGGCCCAGAGTTCGTCCAGCAACGCGTCGCTTTCGGCGTCGGAGAGGCCAACGACCCATGCATTCGGGCGGCGGCCCAAATATAGCGACGTGCGTCCCGTCTCGGGATGCCGCACGGCGAGCGGATGCACGGCGCCCGGGCGATCCTGATTGGAGTAGCGCTCGTCGAAGCCTTGCCGGAGCTGGCCGGACGAGTTGCGTGTCGCATCGTGTTTGCACAAGAGGCCCTTGATCCGGGACTTGAGCCCGTCAGGCAACGTCTCGTAGGCCGAATAGAGGTTATAGAAGAAGGTTTCGCCGCCCACCGGAGGCGTCTCGACGCCGTAGAGCAGGCTCGCCTTGGGGGGAAGGTCGTTATAGCTCATGTCCTGATGCCAAACGAGTTCCGAGTTGCCGAGGCCGCCGATGGCCTTTCCCTGCACGACGATATTGGAGATGACGGCGATTTCCGGGCGTTGGCGCGAGAATGGACTGTCCTTGGCGCCGATGGGGGCCATGTCGAGGTCGCCGAAGCGGCGGGAGAATTCAACAAGACGATCATCATCGAGTGTCTGGCCGCGGAAGCGCAGCACGAGATGATCGTTCCAGGCCTTGTAGACGGCCCGAAAGGTCGCCTGGTCCATGTCGGAGGAGAGATCCAGACCGCGGATGTCGGCGCCAAGCGCGCCGCCGGTCGGTACGACGTCGATCAGGGACGATGCAATACGGCTCGCCATGGGGTCCTCCTCAGTAATCTAAAGGTGCGCGCCTTCTTCTGTGACGAAGCGTTCGCTCCCTGCGAAGTTGGCACAGGATAGACCCATAGCGCGAACGTGCGGAAGGGGTAGGATTAGACGAGCACGCATGCGCGGTACGGACAGGAGACAAGACCGATGGCCAACGACGCCCTGACCAACTCACCGATCGAAGCGACCTATCGGGCACTCACCCGGCGATCGGCCGAGCTCGATCTCAGATCCCGCAAGGTGATCCCAGCCGGTCTGACCCACGACAGCCGCACGTTGGTGCCCTATCCGATCCATGTCGAGCGGGCGCAGGGTCCTCGCAAATGGGATGCCGATGGCAACGAGCTCGTCGACTATTTCGGCGGCCATGGGGCCCTCATTCTGGGTCACGCGCATCCGGCCCTCGTGGAAGCCGTGACACGGCAGATTTCGCGCGGGACGCATTGGGGGGCCTGCCACGAGCTGGAGGTGCAGTGGGCCGAGTTGATCAACCGGCTGTTGCCATGCGCCCAGCGCGTTCGGTTCACGGCGTCCGGGACGGAGGCGACGCATCTCGCCATGCGACTCATGCGGGCCTTCACGGGCAAGCCGCGGATCGTGCGTTTCATCGGACATTTCCACGGCTGGCACGACCAGGTGGCCGCAGGCTCCAACAGTCACTTCGACGGCGGGACACCCGCGGGCGTCCTCGGCGGGATAACCGAAGCGACGATCCTGATGTCGGCCGACGAGATCGAGCCGCTCGAAGCGCTGCTGGCGGATCGCGACGACATCGCCGGCGTGATGATCGAGCCGTCCGGCGCGGGCTGGGGGCAGGTGCCGTTGAAGCCGGATTTCCTAGCACGGCTCAGGGCGGCGACCGCGAAGTCGGGCGCGCTTTTGATGTTCGACGAAGTGGTCACCGGCTTTCGCTGGTCGAAAGGCGGAGCGCAAGGCCGGTACGGAATCACGCCAGATATCGCATCTCTGGCGAAGATCGTCGCCGGTGGACTTCCGGGCGGCGCGGTGGCCGGGCGGGCCGACATCCTCGATCAGCTCGACAGTGCAGCCGCGAAAAACGCAGGGCGTGAAAAAATTGGGCACCAGGGCACCTACAATGCCAATCCGCTGGCGGCCGCGGCGGCCATCGCAACGCTCTCGCTGATCGAGCGCGAGGACATCTGCGAGCGGGCCGAGCGGACGGCGGGACAGATCCGTGACGGGATGCGGCGGATCGTGATCGAGGAAGGCGTGCCTTGGGGAATCTACGGCGAGGCCTCGACGTTCCAGATTTTCCAGAACCCGAAAGGCGTCGCGCTCGATCCGGCGACGTTCGATCCGGTCAAGCTCGGCTTTGCCGGTCTCAAAGGCGTCAAGGACGCGAGCCTCGCGCATCGCCTCAGGATCGCCATGATCAGCAACGGCGTCGACATCATGGGCTCTCCGGGCGGGCTCGTATCCGCCGTGCACGGTCCGATGGAAGTGACGCGCACGCTCGAGGCGTTCGCCAAGTCGGTCAAAGCGATGAAATCCGAGGGCGACATTCGCGGCTAACAGGCCACGCCCTCGGATGCTTGCACGCCGGCGAGGTGGTGGCGCATGCTTGCGGCAAGCGATCGGCCCAGATGGAGGAGACGTCATGGACTTCAAAGGCAAAGTTGCGCTGGTGACGGGTGCCGCGAACGGCATCGGACGGGCAACAGCGCTCGGGTTCGCCAGCTATGGCGCCAAGGTGGTGCTCGTCGATCGTGACGGATCGGGCGCATCTGCGGCGGCGGGCGCCATCAAGCAGCAAGGTGGTGAGGCCATCTCGGTGCAAGCGGACGTGACCAAGAGTGCGGACGTTGCGAATTACGTGAAAGCCGCACTGGAAGCCTATGGGCGGATCGACTGCTTCCACAACAACGCCGGCATCGAAGGCCTCGTTAAGCCGATCCACGAGTACGACGAAGAGGTCTACGACCAGCTGATGGCCGTCAACGTCAAGGGCGTCTTTCTCGGGCTCAAGCACATCGTTCCGGCGATGATCAAACAGCGCAGCGGCGCGATCGTGAATACCGCTTCCATCGCCGGATTGATGGGATCGCCGAACATGTCACCCTACGTCGCCTCGAAGCATGCCGTGATCGGCTTCACCAAGGCCGTCTCGGGAGAGGTGGCGGGCTATGGCATCCGCGTGAACGCGGTGTGTCCCGGCCCGGTCGAGACGCGCATGATCCAGTCTGTCACCGAGCAGGTCAGCCCGGGCGATGCCGCCGGCGCTGCCCAGCGCTACAAGGGTGCCATCCCGATCGGGCGGTTCTCGACAGCGGACGAGATCGCCAACATGGTGCACTTCCTGTGCTCGGACATGGCGTCGGGTATCACGGGCGCGCATTTCGCGGTCGATGGCGGGCGTACGGCGACGGCCGGCGCGGTGACCGTGGTCGGCAAGGGTTGATCAGAGAGCACGCAACCAGCGGAGGACGAGATATGCCGATCGAGCGCATGGACCATTTCACGATCGTGACCAAGGACGCCGCCGCCACGGCGAAATTCTATGGTGAAATTCTCGGTTTCGAACCGGGGCCGCGGCCGAACTTCATGTTCCCCGGCGAGTGGCTCTACAGCGGCGGAAAAGCCGTGCTGCACGTGATCCAGAAGCCGGAGATCCCCGAAGGAGCCGGCGTACTCGACCACATGGCGTTCTGGGGCACGGACCTCGCCGGCTACATCGCCAAGCTGAAGGCACGCGGGCTAAGCTACGACCTCCGACGGTTGCCCGAAGGCGGGCCAGGCGCGGGCGTCTGGCAGTTGTTCTTCCTCGATCCGAACGGCGCCAAGGTCGAGATCGACCTGCCGGCAAGCGAGGTGAAGCCCGAGGGAGCCTGAGCAGCCAATCCGCTGGTATGCACGAGTTGGCGCCGAGCTTCGTCTCGGCCCAGCTACCTCGCCGGCCGCAGCAGGTGCTTGGCGATATTCAGCAGGTGAATCTGGCTGGTGCCTTCGTAGATGCGGGCGGCGCGGACGTCGCGATAGAAGCGCTCGATGCCGCGCCCCTTGACGTAACCCTGGCCGCCGAAGATCTGCACGACACGGTCGGCGACACGGCAGCACATCTCGGTCGCGTAGTACTTGCACAGCGAGACGTCCATGGTGACGTCCTCGTCGCGATCGCGCTTCCTTGCCGTCTCGAGGATCAGCGCACGGGCGGCCTCGATCTCGACCTTGCACTCGGCGAGCATGGCCTGAACGAGCTGGAACTCCCCGATCGGGCGGCCGGACTGTTGGCGTTCGCGTGCGTAGGCAACAGCCTCGTCGAGCATGCGGATCGCCGGTCCGGTCGAGAGTGCCGCCAGATTCACCCGCTGCTTGTTCAGGCACTTCATTACCGTGCGGAAGCCTTCACCTGGGACGCCGCCGACGATGGCAGATGCAGGAACCCGGCAATCGTTCAGATAGACCTCGCCAATCGGCGCACCTTCCTGGCCCATTTTAGGGGTCGAGCCGGACGTCGTGAGGCCCGGCGTGTCGCGCTCGATCAGGAATGCCGAGACTCCTGATGCACCCCGGGTCGAGGCGTCGGTTCGCGCGAACACCGTGAACAGGCCCGCGATCGGGGCCAGCGTGATGTAGCGTTTGGCGCCATTGATCACATAGTCGCCGTTCGACTGTTCTACGGCGCGCGACTGGAGGGCGGTCGCATCGGACCCCGCCATCTCCTCGGTCAACGCGAGGCAGCCAATCAGCTCACCCGTCGCCAACCGCGGCAGGTACCGGCGCTTCTGCTCTTCGGTTCCATCGCGGATCAGACACTCGGAGCCTATGCCAGCGTTCTGGGCGCCGACGACGCGATAGGCGACCGAGCACTGGGTCAGTTCCATGAACGCGAGTGCCAGCTCTTCGGTCGTGAGGCCGCTGCCGCCGTACTCTTCAGGGATGCTCCAACCGAAGGTGCCGAGCTTGCGCATCTCGGCGACGAGGTCGGGGCCGACGAGATCCTCGCGCTCAACGCGATCCTCGTTGGGGATCGCGACCTCACGCACGAAGCGGCGGGTGCGGGCAAGCATATCGTCGAGGCGGGCGGTGTCGCGGATCATGAGGCGCGCTTTCGCTTGGAAGGCCGAGCAATGTTCGCCAGCGTATCGACACTCATCGGAGCTGCCTACTGTGGACCCATCCGGACCGCATCCAACCCTGCACTGGCAGTGCGCATCGCCAAAGCCCGTCAGGGAAGCCATTCGACAAGCGACCCCAAGTGCTCTTTTGAGGGTTATCGATTGAGGCTGATCGCAGCGTCGGCTAGCATGATGATGAGCGGTGTGGGGATGCCGTTCGATCTAGTAGCCTCAGGCCGAGTGGCGGCGCCTGCAATCGAGCGAGTGTGTGAGTGTGAGGTCTCGACGAGCCTGCGCCAGACTCGGCGCGCTTAACGGTGATGCGGCGATGACAGTGGCGCGGACTTGGTCCTGCGTCCGGATAGGAGGGATGCCATGAAGCCCTTCCTGCAGCCTGCAACGCCACAATCGAATGACACGGACTTCGGTCGCCAAGTCCACGGCGAGAGGCTGTCGCTGACCGAGGCTCTTCGAAAGCATACCCGCCATATGGCCCGCGCAGAGGCGTTCCGCTATCAGCTCGGAATGGGCATGATCGGCTTTTTCGGCGGTCTCCTCGTCGTGGTGCCGGTGGTCGTCTGGATGTTGCCGAGGCAGCCGCTGGAGCCGGGGCACGCCGATACCTCGGTGAGTGGTTTTGCAGCGGCCAGCAGCGGTGGGATACCGAACCTGCCGTCGCTGAAAAGTGTTCCGACGACTGCGGATCGAGGGGCTGCTGCACGCACGAGCACGACACAGCAGGGCACCGGACACACCTCGGATTCAGCCTCGGAGGTGGAACGCCAGATCGAGACTGCGCGACATCTGATCCGGGCCGACAACATCCCAGCGGCGCGTCGGCTGCTGGACCGCCCCGAACTCGAGACGTCCGGCCAAGCCCTTTTCATGCTGGCCGAAACCTACGACCCCAACGTATTGGCGGCTCTGGGCGCGACAGGTGTCGTTGCAGAGTCCCAGATGGCGCGGCGTTATTATGAGGCCGCGCTCGCGGAGGGTGTCGAGGCCGCGGCTCTCAGACTCGAGGCGCTGGAATAGCAATCAGCGCGGATCCAGCCCTGCTGCCACGCGGGGTCAGCGGCGGCCCTTTGTGTCGCGCGGCGGCTCCGTCATGCGGTCCGCGCCGGCTAGTCGGCTGGCCGTCTCCTCGGTCAACGCCGGACGTTCGCCATGGTGGTGGTGGCCGTGGCCATGATGGTGGTCATGGTCATGTTCGTGGTCGTGCCCGCAGCCGCAGGCCTCATCGTGGGCGTGATGATGGTCGTGGCCGCCGTCATCTTGGCGTGCGCCGATCAGGGTCGCGGCCAGCTTTCTTTCAATCAATGCCGCCTCGATGCGCGGCGAACCCTTGTCCTCGATGGCCATCGCCATGATCTCGGCAGCCAGCATGATATCTTCGGGTCGGCCGAAGTAGTGGCGGCGCAGCCGGCCCGCGCGGTCGAAGATCAATAGCGTGGGCGTGCCCTGCATCTGGTAGGCCGACATCGTGCGCGGCGGCAGGCCGTCGCCCGCGGGTTCGTCTATGGCCACCGGAAACGGCAGCTTGAACTCCGACACGAAGACTTCGAGTGCCTCTGGCGTCATCACATGTTGATGCTCGAAGACCGAGTGCAGCCCGATGATCGCGACCTGCTCGGAGTTGAATTGCGCGTGAAGTCGCTTGGCTTGCGGGATGGCGTGCTCAACGCAACCGGGGCAGAGCATCTGGAAGGCGATCACAACGACGACCCGGCCATTGAGCTGCCCGAGTGACAAGGGCTCGGCCGTATTCAACCAACCGGCGACTGCGAGCTCCGGCGGTTTCTCGGGATCGAACATTTCGCGGCCTTTCGCGTCGACTGACGCCTCCAGAAGCGGGGCCGACCAAAGTTAGCCGCCCCTCCGTGCAAGGGCAAAGAGATCGTCAACGCGGGCACATTTTTCACTTTTTCGGCGGCGGGCGATTGACGAGCCAAAGCCCCGCGACGACGAGCGACAATCCAGCCATCAGGTTGCGGCTGAGCACCTCGCCGAGCAGCAGATGCGCGGCGAAGACGCCGAACACGGGCGTCAACAGCAGGAAGGCCATCACGCGCGAGGCCGGGTACCGAAGGTAGAGCCAGTTCGTGGAGGTGAAGACGAAGAAGCCGACGAAGACGACTGTGAAGGCGAACGCGCCCCAATGGAGCGGCGTCGGGTCGGTCAAGCCCGGTTCCCCCAGGACCAACGACAGCGCAATGAGCATCGGCGCGGAGAGCAGGAGCTGCACGAACGTGACGCGCTCCGGCGGCTCGTGTTTCAAGGCGCTGGCACGTATGACGAGCGTCAGGCCGCCCCAAGCCAGTGCGCCCGCAAGGCACAGGAGATCACCGAGCAGCGACGATGCAGGCGAGGCGGCGGCATCACGCCCGAGCACGATGCTGGCAACGCCCGCAAAGGCCAATAAAAGCCCGGCGATCTTAGCCACGGTGAGCCGATCGCCCGGGATCAGAAAGTGGGCCCCCAGCGCCACGACGAACGGCGAGGTATAGAGCAGGATCACCGCGTGCGCTGCAGTCGTAAGCTGGAGACCTGGATAGAGGAACGCGAACTCGAGCGCGAACAGAAAACTGACGAGCAGTGACGGCCAGAACGTGCGGTCGAAGGCCAGAAGGCGTGTGCCGCGGGCGGCGGCGAGGAGCCCTAGCAGGGCAGCGGCTCCGGCCGAGCGCAATCCCGCCTGCATGAGCGGCGAAATACCCGCGTTGGCGACCTTGATCGCGACCTGGCCCACGGCAAGGCAGGCACACATGACGAGCAGCAGCGACACCGCGAAGGCGTCGAGCGCGTCCTTGCGAACTGGGCCGTCGGTATCGGCGCGCAGGGGACCGCCGGCGCGCGGCGGCGCACCGCTTGGCGAAGCATTCTGCAAGGCGCTGCCTTTCTGTGGCTCAGGCCGGACGGCGAGCGATCGCGATCAGTTCGTCGAGGGTGAACCCTCTCTTGCCGTCGTCGTTGGTGGGCTTGAGAAAGGCCCTCAGCGCGGGGCTGGCCTGATCGAGCATGCTGGCCAGCCGCGGCACCGCCTCGGCTGGCACGTTCATGGTCTTGACCCAGGACTGGAAGTCCATGCCCTTGGGAGCGTGCTCGTGGTGGACGAGTTTCAGGCCGACCTTGGCCATCAGGCTCAGCCATTCGGCGGTATCGAGTGCGCGGCCGTGGCTCGGGTCGCGAAGCTTCTCGAAAGCGTTGTAGGCGGCTGCCGCCTCCTTCAGCTCGACGGCCGAGAAACCCGGGGTCGTCTCGGCGTCGGGCGAGACGTTATCGACGAGAGCAAATGTGCCGCCAGGCTTCAGCACGCGGTTCACCTCGCCCAGGAATTTCTCGATGCTGGGAAAGTGATGGGGGGCAATGCGGCAGGTTACCAAATCGAAGGACCTGTCGGGAAAGGGCAGCGCCTCGGCATCGGCGAGGGCCGTCTCCATGTTGGCAATTCCCTTCTCGGCCGCGAGCTTTTTCACCTGCTCGAGCATCTCGGGCGTAAGGTCGCTGGCGACGACCTTGGCGACGTGAGGTGCGAAAACGGCGGCCGTGTGGCCGGCACCGGTCGCGACGTCTAGGGCGATCCAGTCCTGCCTTGGCGACACCAGCTCGACGAGGCGTGCGAGACTCGCCCCTTTGGCGTGTACGGTCGAGGTCAGGTAGGCGGCGGCGTTGGCGCCGAACTGCTGCTGGACGAGCTCCTTCGACATCTCCGGACCTTTCGTTAACGGTTGCGCAACGCTGGCGGCCAAAATCTCTGGTCCCTACGCGTCGATTTCGCAGTTTCATAGCATGCCAATGGCAGGCTCGCAGCATGGGCACCGTGAACGATCTGCCCCTCTGGATGAGGGACGCCGTCAACAGGGAGTTCCCGGGGGAGCGCATCCTCTGGGCCGGGCGGCCGAGTGCTACTCGAACATTTCTCGTCTCGCTCTTGATCTGGCTGTTTGCCATTCCCTGGACGGCCTTCTCGCTCGGCTGGGTATGGATGGCGTTCGGCGGTTGGCGGTCAGGCAAGTTGCCGAAGGATGGCATGGAGACCATCTTCGGCGTTGTTGTCCCGCTTTTCGGACTGCCGTTCGTTCTTGTCGGCCTTGGTCTTATGGCGTTACCTTTTTTGGCGTGGCTCTCAGCACGGCGGACGGCACACGTGGTCAGCGACAATCGGCTCGTTACTCTGAGGATCGGGCGCAAGCTCAAGGTAAAGTCCTATGTGCTCGCTGCCGTCGCGCGCACGGAGCGTACCGAATGGCGGGACGGATCTGGCACGCTGAAAGTGGTCGCCGGCTACTTCCGCGATAGCGAAGATTGCACCAAGGAGCAGATCGAGATGCTCTACGGCATCCCTGAGGTGCGGAAGGTGGAGCGTCTGCTTATGGCGCAGATGGTCCGGGACCGGCGCGCGGTTTAAGGCTTGCCGCATGATCGACGACGCGCAACGAGCACACATTCTGGCCCGTCTCCAAGCGGCGACGGCGGAAGAGACCGTGCGCATTTCTACGCGGCGGAATACGGGTGCGCGCAAGGATGCGTGGAGCTCCGTGGGCGTCAGCGGAACCTTTTAGCCGGCACGGGCCCCAGTCGCACCGATGCGTTTGCGAACCTGCGGCAGGACTTCGCGCCCGACCAGATCGATGCCGGCTAGGATCTCGTCCTGCGACATGCCTGGCCAGCTCATCCGCATGGCAAGATGCGTCATCCCGGCCTCGTGCTGTGCAACCAACGCCTCGACCACCTGCTCAGGCGTGCCCACGCCGAAACGGCTCTTGGCGAGGCCGCGCAGCTGGTCCTCCGGACTCTGGTCCTGGTCCATCTTGAGGCCGGGCAAGCCCCACGCGGCGTAGGCGGCGTACTTCTCGATGAGGAAAGGTGCAGCCCTGCGGAGTGCCGTCTCCTCGTCCTTGGCGCAGGAGACCTCATAGATCCTCGACATCAGCTTGCTCGGCGGCAGGCCTGCTTCGGCCCGCGCCTCGGCGAACATCGCCACCTCCTTCGCGACGCCTTCGATGCGAGTCACCGGTACGGAGGTCCAGCCATCGCCGATACGGGCGGCGCGCTTGATGCCGGCCTCGACCTGGGAGGCGATCACGATAGGTGGGCGCGGTGACTGCATCGGGCGCGGACGGATGCTGAGGCCGTCGAAGCTCCAGTGGCGGCCCTTGAAGGTGACCTTGTCCTCGGTCCACAAGCGGCGGATGATCTCGACGCCCTCCTCCAGGCGCGAGACCCGCTCCTTCATGGGCACCTTGTACATGGCGAACTCTTCCTCGCGGTAGCCGAGGCCGACGCCGAGGATGAACCGGCCACCTGAGACAACGTCGAGGAAGGCGCCGATCTCGGCGAGTTCGATCGGATTGTGCAGGGGCAGCAGGATGATGTTGGTGCCGATCTCGAGGCCCTCGGCCTCGGGGGCCAGCCGATGCAGCATCGAGAGGAGGGGGAAGTAGTGATAGCCGTCGGTGATGTGGTGCTCACCACTCCAGATAGAGTCGTAGCCGCGCTGGCGGATCAGGCGCACCTGCTCGACCATCTCCGTGAGGCGCCGCCCCGGATCATCACCGGCGGGATGCTGCGCGTTGAGATAGACACCGATCTTCATGGCAATGCCCTCCTGGTTGGCTCAAGCTCGGCCGAGAGGAAGGCGCCGTCAAGCAGCGTCGACACCGAACGGCGACACCGGGGAAGCCTGATCACGCGAGCGCCGCGCGAACCTCGGCGCGGATCTTGTCGATAGTGAAGGGCTTGGTCACGAGCCGCGCGCCTTTGGCGGCAAGAGAGGCGGCGTGATCCAACCCGTCGGGGTAGGCCGACATCAGGACTAAACGCATGCCCGGGAATTGCGCCGAGGCGCGGCGGGCCAGCTCGATGCCGTCGAGACCCGGCATCTGGACATCGGTAACGAGGAGATCGAAACCGCCCGGCTGGACGAGGGCAAGAGCCTCGCTGCCATCCTCCGCCGTGACGACCGTATGTCCCTCGATCTGGAGCGCCCGCCGCACCAGATCGAGGGAGCCTTTGTCATCGTCGGCGAGAAGTATGCGTGCCATCGGGACCCCCTGGAGCCTTGCGCGTCGTTAACGGCCGAGATCAGAGCGTGCGATCAATCACCCGCAACCCGGCCCACGAACGGAAGTTCGCGGTAGCGATTTGCGAGGTCCATGCCGTAGCCCACGACGAACACGGGCGGGCATTCGAAAGCGATGAAGTCCGCCTCGATCGCCACGGCGCGACGAACGGGCTTGTTCAGCAGTACGCACGTGAGGAGCCGACGCGCGCCTCGGGCTGCGACGAGATCCTTGGCATAGGCGAGCGTTCGGCCAGTATCGAGAATGTCGTCGACCAGCAGCACGTCGCGATCGGCGACATCGAGTTCCATGTCGCGAAGGATGTCGACGCTGCCGGCGGAGCGAGTGGCACGCCGGTAGCTGGACAGCGTCAGAAAATCGACCTCCGGCGTGAGGCCCGCGGCATGCAATCCACGCAGCAAGTCGGCCGAGAAGACGAAGCTGCCGGTCAGGATCGGTACGACCAGTGGATTGTGCAGGCCGACCGCTGCGATCTCGCGGCAAAGCTCGGCGATGCGATCGGCAATGACGTCCGGCGGAAACAGGACCTCCACGGCCGCATCCATCGTCCCTGCTTCAGTCATTTGGGCCTATCTCCCCGTCACGACACCGCACCCGGCACGCCGAAACCGATCGGCAATCGAATCACCCTATCAGACGGGGACCGACCGACGAAATCATGGCATTGGCGAGATTTCCGCGCGTTGATGGAAGACTGCGGATCAGCCACCGCTCCCGCACTGAAGCCGCTTCGAAGAGGCGCGCACGACCAACCCAAACCTTTCCGAGCCGAGGTTATCCACTCTTATCGGCGCCACATTGCTCCGCGATTGATCGACGAACGGCAATTTCGCATATAGCCGAGGACGACGCTTCTTGTCGGCGCGGGGACGGGAGCAACCTTGATCAGGCTGCAAAACGTGGGACTGAAGTACGGTCGTGGGCGCGAGGTGCTACACGATGTGACGTTCCATGTGCGTGCGGGCTCGTTCCACTTTCTCACGGGGCCCTCGGGAGCAGGAAAATCCTCGCTGCTCCGCATGATGTTCCTCTCGCAGGTGCCGACACGCGGACAGTTCACGCTGTTCTCGCAAGACGTGACCCGCATCGATGCTGCGGCTCGGGCTCAGTTGCGGCGGCGGATCGGCATCGTGTTCCAGGATTTCAGGCTGCTCGACCATCTGACGACCTGGCAGAACGTGGCCCTCCCACTCAGAGTGGTCGGAAAGCGCGAGGCGGACTATCGCGAGGACGTTACCGATCTGCTGCAATGGGTCGGGCTCGGCGACCGGATGGACGATTATCCGTCAGTGCTTTCCGGCGGCGAGAAGCAGCGTGCCGCGATCGCCCGAGCCGTGATCGGCAAACCCGAACTTCTCCTCGCTGACGAGCCCACAGGGAACGTCGATCCCCAGATGGCGCGCCGGTTGCTGCGCCTTTTCATCGAGCTCAACCGCCTGGGGACATCGGTGATCATCGCCACTCACGACCATCAACTGATGCGCCAGTTCAAGGCGCCGCGACTGGAGCTCCACGACGGCCATGTCAGGATCGTATGACAGGCCGCCGCCTGGGGGCCCAAACGCACCGCTGCCGCCCCCCACGACGCCGCGGTCCCGCCCGCGTGAGGCGCATTTCAGCCATCCGGCAACGGCTCCGCATCCGGTCGAGCACGGCACGCCGGTACGCCCGACACAAGGCGACAGTCGATGGAGCGAGCCGGTCGACGCGCGAACCGAGCGGCCCGCATCGGACGACAGCTTCGATCCCGAACTGAGGGCAGATAGTGCTCCTCAGCGCCGCGGACGGACCCGGGCAGGGAACGGCTCTGCGGTCGTGCCGGCCGGCTCGGTTACAAGCCGATCGCTCACCTTGGTCGTGGCGATCATGTGCTTCCTGGCCTGCCTGACCGCTGGTTGCGTGTACATGGTCAACCAGTCGGCCTCGGCCTGGCTACGTGACATCGCCAGCGAAGTCACGGTCCAGATCGAGCCGCGCGAACGAAGCGACATCGAGAAGTCTGTCCGAGACGCGGCTGCATTTCTGGCGAAACAGCCCGGCATTCGCGTGGTCAAACCACTCACACACGACGAGTCGGCAGCACTGGTGGAACCCTGGCTCGGCAAAAGCGATGCGCTCAAGGCGTTGCCTATTCCTCGCATGATCGCCATCGAGATCGACCAATCGGCCGCTCCCGATCTCGACGCGCTCGGCGCCCGAATTCGTGCGGAACTGCCGGGCGCGACCCTCGACGACCATCGGCACTGGCAGCAGCAGATCCGGACGGTGACGCGATCTCTGGCACTCGGCGGGCTCGGCATCCTGATGCTGGTCGGCGCCGCTACCACGGCGATCATCGTCTCGGCGACCCGGAGTTCGATGCTGTCCAATCGCGAGATCGTCGAGGTGCTCCATCTGGTCGGGGCGACGGACCGCTACATCGCGCGGGAGTTCGAGCGACATTTCCTGCGGCTCGGTGTGCGGGCGGGACTGGTCGGTGCCGGCTTCGCCATGATGGTCTTTCTGCTGATGCCGATGGGGATGGAGCTGCTCGGCGGCAATGTGGTGACCATGGCCGAGATGCGACGGCTGTTCGGTGCGGGCGTCCTCGATCTGCCCGGCTATGGCGTGCTGGTCGTCGTCGTGGTCGTCATCGCCGCGCTCTGCATGCTGACTTCGCGCTTCGGTGTCTACAGCATCCTCGAGACCCAGCGCTGATCCATCCAGTTCCCAATTGAAAAGGGGCCGGCGAGAACGCCGACCCCAGGGGGACAGGAGACGGTTGCATCGGGGGAGGGGAGCGCCTCCTGTCGAACCCTTAACGCGCGAGAGAGATGCTTCGATCACCAACCTCGCGGTCGGCATGGCGCTCGTTCGCGCCGTCGGGACGGCCAAACACGGCCTGCAACATCGTCCAGAACGCTTTGGACCTTTCACGCCGGCCGCGCTGCATGGCAGCCTCGATGATCTCCGGGCTCACGGCCGAGGTACCGGTCAACGGGTTCAGGCTCTGATTGCTCTTGCTGCTCATGGCTCGATCATCCTCATCTGGAACTCCACGCCTGGCTCTTCGGCCTCGGTCGGGAGCGCTCTGGTCATCTCAACCCGGGTGGAAGACTTGCTCTGCCCGTTTCGATGGTTGAGAGATATGTTGCATTTAACCGCCGGACAACCGATTATTCCTCCACTGCTTCATTAGGAAAACTCAATCATCCATGGCACGCCCCCTGCCTCCTCTGAACGCCTTGCGCGCCTTCGAAGCGACGGCCCGGCACCTGTCGTTCACGCTCGCGGCGGAGGAGCTGTCGGTCACGCCCGCTGCTCTCAGCCACCAGATCAAGGGTCTCGAGGACTTCCTCGGGCAGCGGCTTTTCCTGCGGAAAGTGCGGGCCATCGAGCTGACGCCGGCAGGACTTGCCCTCTATCCGGGGCTGCATGCGGCCTTCCTACAGATTCGGCAGACGGTCGAGCTGGTGGATCGTGCTCCCAACGACAAGGTGCTGGTGGTATCAGCGCCGCCCGGATTTACCGCGAAGTGGCTGGCACCTCGGCTCTATCGTTTCCTCACGGCGAATCCGGGGATCGACGCTCGTATCTCTGCCACGCAAGCTCTCGCCAACTTCACGACCGACGGTATCGACGTCGCGATCCGCAACAGCCGCACCGAGACGCGGGGCCTGTGGAGCCGGCGCCTGCTCGGGATCACGCTGCTACCGGTCGGCAGCCCGCGCCTCGTGGCCGAACACCGGATCACTGTGCCCGCGGACCTCGCCAAGGTTCCGTTGATCCACGACGACATGCTCGGCTCGCTCACTGGCCTACCCTCGTGGGGAGATTGGCTGGCGGCGGCGGGCGTTGAGGGCATCAACCTGGCGCGAGGTTTGCGGTTTTCGAGCCCGGATCACGCGCTCGAAGCCGCCGTAGAAGGCGCCGGCGTCCTGCTAGCTCACAAAGCGCTGGCGCACGATGATCTCAGGACGGGGCGGCTGGTCGCGCCATTCGCGCTGGAACTCGAGACCGAGCGTGCGTTCCAGCTAACGTGTCCCGAGTCGCATCTGCGCCGGCCGGCGGTGAAAGCCTTTGCCGAATGGATCTCGCAGGAGGTGGACAAGATGTGCAGCGAGAAGTGTCAGCCTGAGGGTTGAACGGGACTGCGATGCAGGACCACGTGTGATCTCAGACCGCGTCCAGGGCATTAAGAAGATGGCGCGGCCAACGGCGTGGCAGCACGAAGATCGCGTCGAGGCCGACCTCGTGGTCGCGATAAGCGGGATTGCGGTCCAGCCAGTAGTCGGCCGCGCGGGCAATTCGACCGGCCTGGAGCGGCGTCAGGGACGCTTCTGCATCGGCAAGAGTCGCTCGACGCTTGACCTCGACGAAGGCCAGGCGCTTGCCACGGGTTGCGATCAAGTCGACCTCGCCGAACGGGTTGCGGTGGCGACGAGCCAAGATTCGATAGCCTTTGGCGGTCAGCAGAATGGCTGCGATCCACTCCGCGGAGACCCCTTTGCGAAGGCGCGAGCGCCGCTCTCCGGTTTCATCTCCGTTACGCGCGGCCCTGCGGCTCACGGCATCCGCCCCTTCAGCTTGAGGCCGATGTCGTAAGCGCGTGAGCGCGGGACGCTCAAGCGTCCAGCTACCGCTTTGACCGCTTCCTTGAGGCCCATTTCCGGAACCAGGGCGGCCAGGGCCGCCTCGATCTCGACGTCCGTCGCCTCGTGGCTGGTCGGGGGAGCAACGAGAATGACGATCTCGCCCCTCGCCGGCTCCTCGGCAGCCCAGGCAGCGAGCTCGGCCGCGGTGCCGCGACGAACCTCCTCGAACCGCTTGGTCAGCTCGCGCGCAACAGCGACCTGGCGCCCGCCACCGAGGACCCCGACGATATCGGCCATCGAGGCCGCCAGCCGGTTCGGGGCCTCGAACAGAACGAGTGTGGCGGGGATCGCGCCCAACTCCGCCAGTCGCGTGCGGCGCTGGCCTTCGCGCGACGGCAGGAAGCCCGCGAAATGGAACTGGTCGGTGGGCAAGCCGGCCAGCGTGACGGCGTTCATTACCGAGGACGCACCCGGCAGGCTCGTGACCGAATGGCCCGCTTCGATGCAATCGCGGACGAGCCTGAAGCCCGGATCAGAAACGAGTGGCGTGCCTGCATCCGAAATGAGCGCGACGACCCGCCCCTCTGCCAGTTTCGCCAGGATGCGAGGGCGCTCGGCATCGGCGTTGTGCTCGTGGTAGGCGCGCAGCGGCCGATCGATCGCGAAATGTGCCAAGAGCGTTCGACTGTGGCGCGTATCCTCACAGCAAATGACGTCGGCCCGCGAGAGGACGGCGAGGGCACGCAAGGTGATGTCGCCCAAGTTGCCGATCGGTGTCGCCACCACATACAGACCGCCGGACAGCGGCTCGGCGAGACGGCGCTGCAACTCCGCGACGACGCGGGTCGCAAGCCGTTCCCCCGGCTCGCTTCGATCGAAGTCGGATCGTTCCGACGCGGCTGGGTTCGTTTCTCTATCGGTCATCATCAGAGGCTACATGGCCGGCTGCCCGCTGTCGCGCGTCTGCAAGGCCCGCCGTCACACGAATGGCAGCGCCCTTCCCGGAATGGCGATTCTGCCACCCTTATGCCACTACCGACCCGGGAAAACGCTCTGATGGAGTGCATTCGGCGCTCGACGTAGGGTGATTCGGGTGGCTATCGAACATAAGCTTGCGCGTCACGAAACGGGAATGGTGCCCTTGAGACACAAGGACAGGATACACCAGGGCTCGACCCGGCGTCAGGCCCTCGCCCAGTTTGCAGGAGGGGTTGCCGTCTTGGGATCCGCGGGGATACTCGGGGCCTGCGCGGCAGGGTCGGATGGAGGCCTCGGCGCCACGTCCGCACTCCCGGCGAAGCCTGCCAACGGCCCGGGCACGGGACGAACGTCGGCTGAGCAGGCCATGGTCAAGGCGGCGCTGCTGCTCCCGCTCGGTGGCAGCATCCAGATGTCGATGGTGGCCAAGGCCCTTCAACAGGCGGCAGAGCTTTCACTCTTCGAGCGCAATACGCCGACGTTCCAACTTGTAGTTCGCGACGACAAGGGTACACCGCAAGGTGCAGCCGAGGCTGCCATGACGGCCATCGCGGACGGCTGCGAGATTATCCTCGGCCCGCTGCTGGGATCGTCCGTCGCCGCAGTTGCGCCGATCGCCCGCCAAGCGCAAGTGCCGGTGATCGCGTTCTCTAACGACCCGACGAACGGGGGCCGCGGGATTCATCTTCTGAGCTTTTTCGCGACGGCAGAGACGACCCGGGCCGTCGGACACGCCCTGGCTTCCGGTCGCCGCCACTTCGCAGCTCTCATTCCGGACGACATCCACGGGCGCGACATGGCAGCGGCCTTCCGGCGCGCCGTCGAAGCCGGAGGCGGACGGGTCGCGACGGTCGAGCATTACCCAGCTGACCTGAGCGGGATGATGGAGCCGTCGCAAAGGGTCATGTCAGCGATCGGAGGCTCGCACGACAACGGACAGGCGATCGATGCACTGTTCCTGCCTTCATCCGGAGACAACGTCCCGCGGCTGGCGGCTATGCTTCGTCAACACGACTTCGATACTTCGAGGGTCAAGCTGATCGTCTCGAGCGGGTGGGACAATCCGGCTGCGCTCCGGGAGCCGAAAGCCGCCGGCGCGTGGCTTGCCGCACCCGATCCGGGCGGGTGGCGCGAGTTCTCTGCACGGTTCGCGAAAACCTACAGCGCGATGCCGCCGCGCCTAGCCAGCCTCGCATACGATGCCGTGACGGTCGCGACCGCCTTCGCTACGCAACCCCAGGGCCAGCGTTACGTGTCAGCCAATCTCATGCGCGATCAAGGGTTCTCGGGGGTCGACGGACTCTTCCGGCTGACTGCCGCTGGACCGATCGAGCGCAGCTTCGCGATGTTCGAGATCCAAGAGCAGGGGATCGTGACCATCGATCCCGCTAGGGGCTTCACACCGGCTTTCATCGGAGCAGCGTCAGAACCGACCGCGGCCGTTCCCCTGGCCAGAGGCTGACCTTCTGGTCATCAGACTGCCGCAACCACCGGGGTGCTGCGACAGATCGCACCCGAAGTCATCTATCATTTGCAGGCGACCGTTGACTTAAGCAACGCCATCCAAGACATTCCGCCGAAACCTTGAGCTTTACGGAAAGAACCGCCTCGATGGTCCAGCTGACGCTGCCCCGAAACTCGACGATTGCCACCGGCAAGACCTGGAACCGGCCCGAGGGGAAGGGCGACTGGAAAGAGTTCAAGATCTATCGCTGGAACCCCGACGACGAGGGTGGTCCCCGTACGGACACCTATCATGTCGATCGGACTCAATGTGGTCCGATGGTGCTCGACGCCCTGATCAAGATCAAGAACGAGATCGATCCGACGCTGACCTTCCGGAGGTCATGCCGCGAAGGCATCTGCGGTTCGTGCTCTATGAATATCGACGGCACGAACACGCTCGCCTGCCTCAAGGCTATCGAGGACGTCAAAGGCGTCGTGAAGATCTACCCGTTGCCGCACATGCAGGTCGTCAAGGACCTGGTGCCCGACATGACGAATTTCTATGCCCAGCATCGCTCGATCGAACCGTGGTTGCAGACCACGACCTCGACGCCCCCGAACGAGTGGAAGCAGGCGAGAGAGGATCGCGAGAAACTCGACGGCCTCTACGAATGCATCCTGTGCGCCTGCTGCTCCACCGCTTGTCCGAGCTACTGGTGGAACCAGGATCGCTATCTAGGCCCAGCCGTTCTGTTGCAAGCGTATCGTTGGGTGATCGATTCCCGCGACGAGGCCACGGGCGATCGCCTCGACAATCTCGAGGATCCATTCCGACTGTATCGCTGCCACACAATTCTCAATTGCGCCAAGGCGTGCCCGAAAGGGCTCAATCCGGCCAAAGCGATTGCTGAATTGAAGAAGCTGATGGTCGAGCGGCGCGTCTGAAGTGACGCGCGAGGGATCGGCGGCGCACGCCCCTCCATACAGACAGGCTCGGCTCGGTACTCCGAACCTTAGGAAGCCGCCTGCCTGGTCGCCAAAACGATTGCGGCCGGCACCCGCATCAGCGCGGAGTGCCAGCCGGGTCATCGGGCTCGGGAAAGTGGCGCGCTCAGCGCGCCTTTCCCTGGCCTACGCGAGTTGAATTACTTCTTCACCGCAGCCTTGCGAGCGCGGGGGGCCTTCACAGCGGCCTTGCGGGGAGCGGCCTTCTTCGCCACGACCTTCTTGGTGGTCTTGGCGGTCGAGGCGCGAGCCTTCGTGGTCTTCGGAGCCTTCGCGACCTTGGTCGCCTTGACGGCGCGGCGAGCGGTGCCCGAGCGCTTCGTGCTGGCGGCAGCCTTGACCGTCTTGCGGGCCGAGGTGCGGGCCTTCGTGGACTTCGTCTTGGAGGACTTCGCGATAGCAGCCATTGTCTTTCTCCTTCGTTTTCCCAGAAGCAAGGCTGATCTGATACCAAGCTGCGCCTACAAGGTTAACGAGGGGTAAACATTCGTGCCATTTCATGCGCCTAGATCGTTTTTTTCGACTCTTTGAGCGAAAAAAATCGTTCAACCCCCTGAAATTGCTCTTATCGCCACCTGACCGACCTCGAATCGGCGGTGATATCGGCCTTGATGCCATTTGATTCTCGAATTTTTCGGAACGGCGCGCTGCGCTGCGATCTCGGCGGCGCGTTCGCTCGGTGCTTTCGCCTACCGTCTTCGCGGAGGCAACGTCCGAGTTCCATCCGATCGCCCTGGCCGCCGCACGGCTGATGTCGTTGTTCGAAGTGGCGGTGGCGCGTTCGTGGGCTCTCAGAAAAAAAGAAGACCGGAGCGCTTTCGCGGCCTCCGGTCTCGATGCGCACTGTCGGCGCATGTCGAGCTGTTCGTTTTGGAAGGAGCGACCCCGGTGCCCGACCGGGGGCGCAATTTCCTACACGGGCCGCTCTGGCCTTACTTCTTCTTCGCGGCCGGCTTCTTGGCAGGAGCCTTCTTAGCCGGCGCCGCTGCCTTTTTTGCAGGAGCCTTCTTTGCTGCAGCCTTGGCCATTCTCATTCTCCCTCTTTCAGAGCGTTGACGCCCGAATCAGCTCGGACTCAAAAAATATGCGCACGTTCCAGACAAATGTTGACTGATAAAAATAATTCTGCCTTGCCATCGACGTGAAATCAAGACCGACTGTTGCGTCAAAACCTCAAATTTTTTGCTTTTCGCATAACCCTTCGCCCGCATCGGCAATCGACACGCACCACGGGCGCGCGTCGGCGCTGCCATCTTCGCATCGTCGGTCTTCAACACGCCTGTAAGAGACGCCGGCGATCCTGCGATGTGCCATGCCGGAACCAGTTGGCACTGGAGCACAGTCCAGAACCCGCGCACGGTCTGCCAAGCGGGGCATAGGGACGCCTAACCGTGTCGTCTGGACCGACCGTCCCGAATGTGTAAAGTCGCCAGCAAGCAATCGAAGGTCACCAAGGGACGTCCGGAGATGACAGGGCCAAGCGACAGCACGGGCATCGCGAGCGGAAATCTGATGCGCGGCAAGCGCGGATTGGTCATGGGCGTGGCCAACAACCGCTCGATCGCCTGGGGCATCTCGCAGGCCTGTGCCGCTCAAGGCGCGGAGCTTGCCTTTACCTACCAGGGCGACGCACTCAAGAAGCGCGTGGAGCCTTTGGCGGCCGAACTCGGGTCGCGGATCGTGCTGCCGTGCGACGTGACCGATGCGGCCTCTATGGATGCCGTCTTCTCCACGCTCGAGAAGGAATGGGGTCGGCTCGACTTCCTGGTCCACGCGATCGCCTTCTCGGACAAGAACGAGCTGGACGGCCGCTACGTCGACACCTCCGAGAAGAACTTCTCCCAGACCATGCTCATCTCCTGCTACTCGTTCACAGCGCTCGCGCAACGGGCAGAGAAGCTGATGAAGGGTGGCGGCTCAATGGTAACGCTCACCTATTACGGCGCCGAGAAGGTCATGCCGCATTATAATGTGATGGGCGTCGCCAAGGCCGCACTCGAGGCGAGCGTCCGCTATCTGGCAGCCGATCTCGGCAAGCAGAACATCCGGGTAAACGCCATCTCGGCCGGGCCGATCAAGACGCTCGCCGCCTCGGGCATCTCGGACTTCCGCTACATCTTAAAATGGAACGAGTACAATTCAGCTCTGCGGCGGACGGTCACCATCGAGGAGGTCGGTGGGTCGGCACTTTACCTGCTGTCCGACCTCGGCCGAGCGGTGACCGGCGAAGTGCATCATGTGGATGCGGGCTATCACGTCCAGGGCATGAAGAACGAGGACGCCCCCGACATCACTGTCGCCAAGGGCGATTGACTGCCCCCATGCCGCCGCCCCCCGAGCCACCAACCATACCGGACGAGGAACTCCACGAGACCTTCGTTCGTGCATCGGGTCCGGGTGGACAGAACGTCAACAAGGTTTCGACGGCGGTGGAGCTGCGCTTCGACGTGCGGCACTCGCCCAGCCTGCCGCCTTCCATTCGTGCCCGATTGGTGCGTCTGGCCGGACGGCGGCTGACAAAGGACGGCGTCCTTGTCATCCGCGCCGACCGCTTCCGGACCCAGGAGTTGAACCGGGCCGACGCCAGGGAACGGCTTGCGGAACTGATCGAAGAAGCGGCCAAGGTGCCGAAGCCGCGGATCAAGACACGGCCGACAAAGGCCTCGAAAGAGCGCCGGATCGAAGGCAAGACGCGACGCAGCGTCGTCAAGAAAGCGCGGGGCAAGGTCGGGGACTGGTAGCCTCGGGCCTATGGGCGCAAGGCCGTCGCGGCCGCCTTGGCTGGAGGGCCCTCTCCAGGAAACAGAGCCGTCAGGCGAGCGGGATCGATACGGCCATCCTGCAGGCAGTCGTCACGATGGATGCCGGCCACGATGAAGAGCGCGTCAACGCCGGCACCGGCGGCGGCGGCAAGGTCGGTCCGGATCGAGTCGCCGATCGCGAGTACCTGGGCGCGGTCGATGCTCTGATTGCGCAGCCTCGCGGCCTCGGCCAGCGCCGTCTCATAGGCGATGGGGAATGGCTTGCCGGCCCAGAAGACGTCGCCGCCCATCGCCTCGTAAAGGGCCGCGATGGCGCCCGCACACGGCAGCAGATCCGGACCGACGTGAACCACGAGGTCCGGATTGGCGCAGATGAGAGGTAGTGACCGGCTGCGAGCCTGGTCCAGCACGGCGCGATAGTGCTCCGCGGTCTCGCGGCGATCGTCGACAAGGCCGGTGCATGCGAGGGCTTCAGCTTCGGCGACCCCGACCGAGGGGCCGGGCAACGCCTCGAAGAAGGCCCGGTCGCGGCGGACGGGGCCGATGTGATGGAGACTTTGCCAGCCTTGCGCGCGAACGTGGCCGAGAGCGAGATCGCCCGACGACACGATCGCATCCCACGCTTCACGCACGACACCCTTGTCGTCTAGGACGCGGGCGACGTTCGACGATGGTGTCGGTGCGTTCGAGACGAGAATGACCGTGCCACCGCGGGCGCGGAACGCGGTCAGGGCTTCGTTCGCCTCCTGGAAGGCCTTCTGTCCGTCATGGATCACGCCCCATATGTCACACAGCAACACCTCGTAGGCGTCGAGCATCGGGCCGCAGCTCTCGACGATTTCAGGGGGGGAAGGCATGAATCTGACTCCTGTCTCACGAGACCCGCGCTTATCCGCCTTGCCCAGGATCGCCGCAGCGACCAATATCGGGGCCTGTTTTTTTCCGGAGGCGTCCGTTCATAGCATGCAAGCCTTCTCCTACGAGAGACCACGGACCGTCGAGGACGCATCTCGCCTCCTGGCTGGAGGACGCGCCCGGGCTCTGGCCGGGGGAACAGATCTTATCCCCCAGCTGAGAGAGGGCCGGCGAGAAGCCGGGACGATCGTCGATCTCAAGCACATCGGCGAATTGGGCGCGATCGTCCGAACCCCTGACAAGGGCTGGCGCATCGGCGCAGCGGTAAGCGTCCGCAAGCTCGGCGCGGATGGCGATCTCGCACGCGATTACCCTGGTTTGATCGAGGCGGCGCAGCTCATTGGCAGCCTGCAAGTCCAGTCCCGGGCGACGCTCGGCGGGAATCTGTGCAACGGGGCGCCCTCGGCGGATGCCGTGCCGCTGCTGATGTCGATCGAGGCTCGGGTCGAAATCGCCGGTAAGGGTGGGCGGCGCACAGTGAGCATGGACAGCCTGCCGCTCGGTCCCGGCAAAATCGCGCTGGCGCCGGACGAGCTTCTCGTTGCGATCATGCTGCCAGCTCGGCCAACACGCTCTGCTGCTCGGTATCTCCGCTTCACACCGCGCCGGGAGATGGACATCGCCATCGCAGGCGCGGGCGTGGCGGTAACACTCGGGGCGGGTGGCGAGATCGCGAGCGCCCGCATCACCTTAGCCTCGGTGGCGCCAGTTCCTCTCCGGGCTACGAGAGCCGAAGCGCGCCTGGTTGGCGAGCGGCCAACTGCCGCTCTGCTCGCGGAAGCGGGGCAGATCGCGGCAGGCGAAGCAAAGCCGATTTCAGATACGCGCGCCTCGGCCGATTATCGGCGCGAGCTGGTGGCTGTGCTGACGCGGAGGGCTCTCGACGCCTGTGTTGCAGAGGCGTCCATCGGAGGCGCAACAGTATGAAGACGGTCGTCCACTGCGATGTCAACGGAGAGCCACGCGAGGCGTTGGCCGATCCGCGCGACACGCTGCTCGTTCTGTTGCGCGACCGCCTCGGGCTCACCGGGACGAAAGAAGGCTGCAGCAACGGCAACTGCGGTTCATGTACCGTGCTGCTGGACGACGCGCCGGTCTGCGCCTGCCTCGTTCTGGCGGGCGAGGCCGAGGGGGCGCAGATCACGACCATCGAGGGGGTGGCCGACGGCAACACGCTGCATCCGGTGCAGAAGGCGCTGATCGAGCACGGTGGGACGCAGTGCGGCTTCTGTACGCCGGGCATCGTGATTTCTGCGGTCGCCATGCTTGCCGAAAATCCGCGGCCGAGCGACGGCCAGATCCGCCATGCCATCGCCGGCAACATCTGCCGCTGCACGGGCTATGACAAGATCGTCGCGGCTATTGCCGCCGCGGCGTCCGAAATGCAGGCCGGAGCCAAGCGATGAGCGACGAGGCCGTGATTCCGCTGCGCGTCGTCGGACAACGCCTGCCCCGGATAGATGCCGGAGAGCGCGTTACCGGGCGTGCGATCTATCCCGCTGACCTGGTGCGTCCGGGAATGCTGGTGGGAGCCATCAAACGGAGCCCGCACGCTCATGCCACAATAAAGAGTATCGACCTATCGAAGGCGCTGGCACTGAAGGGTGTCAAGGCGGTGGTATCGGGGGCCGATTTCCCCGAGATCCGGCCGAATACGATCATTCCGTTCGGCGAGACGGGCGCTGACCTGTGGGTCTCAGCTCTGATCGTCATGGCGCGCGCCAAGGTTCTGTGGGTCGGCCATCCCGTGGCTGCGGTTGCCGCTGTCGACGAGCACATCGCGGCCGAGGCACTGCGCCTGATCGAGGTCACCTATGACGTGCTACCGGCGGTCGTGTCGTTCGACGCAGCGATGGCAAAGGGCGCGTCCGTCCTGCACCCTCAGCATACGACGAAGGGCTTCGAAACCGGAGCCGCCATCCCGCCGAACATCGGCAGCCGGACGCTGCTGGAGCGGGGCGACGCTGATCTGGCGCTCGCCCAATCCGCCGCGACGGCTTCGATTGCGGTCAAGGTCGATACCGGCCACCAAGGCTACATCGAGCCGCATGCCTGCGTGGCCGAGGCGGACCCGCAAGGCAATGTGACCGTCTGGGCGTCGACGCAAGGCGCCCACCAGACGGAGATCCAGACAGCTGGAATTCTCGGACTTCCACAATCCAAGTTGAAGGTGGTTCCCCTCGAATTGGGCGGCGGCTTCGGCGGCAAGATCACCGTGCATCTCGAGCCTGTGGCGGCTCGTCTGGCGCAGATGACGGGGCGGCCGGTCAAGATGGTCATGGGCCGGGCGGAGGTTCTGGCAGGCGGATCGGGACCGCCCGCTGCGGCAGATGTTATGGTTGAGGTGGGCGCAGAGGCTGACGGTAGGCTCAAGGCCATTACGGGACGCTATCTTCTCGATACGGGCGGCATTCCCGGCACGCCGACGACGCTGGTCATGCAAGCATCGGCAGCGTGCTACCAGACCGAGACCCTGCGCCTCGAAGGCATGGACGTCGTCACGTCTAAGCCACGCACCGAGGCCTATCGCGGGCCCGGCGGCATCCAGGCCGCCTTCGCCGTCGAGCAGGCGATGGACGAACTTGCGATCAAGCTTGGCATGGATGCCGCTGCATTCCGTCAAAGGAACGCCGCCGTGACGGGTAGCCTGATGCCGGCTGGCACACCGTTCCCCTCGATCGGGCTGACTACGATCCTCGAGCGGGTGGCCGCGCATTCGTGCTGGCAAGATCCATTGCCCCCGGGCAAGCATCCACGTGGGCGAGGGCTGGCACTCGGCTATTGGCGCGGCACGTCGATGACGTCGGCGGCGCAGCTCACCGTTGCGGGAGACGGCCGCATCTCGGTGTCGATGGGCACTGTGGACATCTCCGGCACGCGAACCACGATGGCGCAGGTCGCGGCCGAGGAGATGGGGCTGTCGATCGACGACGTGCACGTGACGATGGGTGACACCAAATCATCGGCCTACTCGGACGCGGCTGCTGGTAGCCGGGTCGGGCGCACCATGGCCGCAGCCGTGGTGGATGCGTGCCGCGATGCGCTCGGACAGCTCAAGCGGCGGGCGGCCGAAAGACTGCAAGCTCCCGAAGGTGATGTGACATACGAGCGTGGTGTGTTCCGGGGCGGCGGCGGCATTGCGGCGTCGATCACCCTCGGCGAGCTCATGCGGCAAACGCTCACGGACGGCGCCATCATCGGCCGCGGCGTTTCGACCAAGCTTCCGTTCGGCGTCGAGGTCGGCGCGCACGTCGTCGATGTGGAGGTCGATCCGGATACGGGGCAGGTCACGGTGCTCCGCTACACGGCCTTCCAGGATGTCGGCCGGGCGCTCAACCCCACAGCGGTCGAAGGACAGATGCAGGGCAGCGTCGTGCAGGGACTCGGGTGGGCACTGACCGAGGCCATCGACTACGACGCGGATGGCCGGGTGCGGAACGCGAGCCTGCTGGATTTCCGTCTTCCGACCGCGCTCGACGTGCCGCCGATCGAGTGCGTGATCATCGAGACACCGGTGCCGGGCGTGCCGTACGGGCTGCGTGGCGTCGGAGAAATGCCGATCGTGCCGGTGGCAGGCGCGGTCGCCAATGCCATTCGGCGCGCCATCGGTGTGCGCGTCACCGCGATGCCGATGACACCGGAGCGCGTGCTGGCGGCGATCAAGACGAAGGCCGGCACGTCGGCTTGACGAGGCCTCAGGCTTTGACCGCCTCGCCCTCGATTTCGACGACATAGTCCGGGCTCGCCAGTGCTGCCACCTGGACATAGGTGGCAGCAGGCGCACATCCAGCGAGGGCGGCCTCCCGCGCGCGCCGGAATTCCATCAATGCCGGCTGGGTCACGTAGATCGTCACCTTGACGACGTGCAACGGTGCGAATCCCGCGTGAGCCACGACCGCCAGAAAGTTGTCCCACGCCTGGCGCATCTGCCCCTCCAGCCCCTCGACAGTGCTGCCGTCCGGACGCACGCCAACTTGGCCGGAAATGACGAGCCGCTCGCCGGCCAGCGGATGGACGATCCCTTGCGAATAGTTTGATGCCGGCGCGGGAAAGCTTGGGGGGTTGATCTTGCGGAGCATGATTTGATCCTCGACCTGAGCCGGCACCAGCTCCCTTTCCTCAATCTTGTGAGATGTGGAGCACGCGTTAGTGCGCGCTTAACCATGCCCGTCGCATAGTGCCGCCGTCCAGTCTCGTACCGCGTGTGTCCCAGCGTTCGTCAGGTTGCGTCCCGTGAAAGGCGTCCCCGTATGCAGTCCCGTCGTATGTCGCGTCGCACCGCCGGTGCGTCCGCTCGCGTCCGCGTGTCACTCGCCGTAGTAGCACTCGCGGCACTTTCAGGTGGCTGTGCTGCCACCACGCCCGGCCCCTCCTATGTCGCCGGTCCCGTCACCGCCTTCCCAGGCGATCTTCCTCCAATCCCGCCGCAGCAGCCGCAGACGCGCGTCGAGATCGAGGCCGATGGATTGCCTGCCCAGTTGGCCCCGCGCAATCCACGTCCTCAGAAGGACGACCCGAGCCAGCCGTGGAGTCCGAACTACGGAGCGGCCCGCGCAGCCATCGCCGAGGCGCCTCCCGCCTTTCCCAAGAGCGCCAATGCTCAAGTCGCGTCGGTCTCTGTCGTGACCACACGGGCGGCGTCCAACCTCGATGCCGACGACATCATCCGGCGCGCCATCGCCGAGCATGAAATGCGGCAGCGCTGACGTTGCCGGACGAGCGTCCATGTTGACGAGCGCCAACGCGCTCCCGCACACTCCGGCTCGGACAACCGAGCCCGGAGGCCTGCCCGATGGACATTTATCCCGACTTCATCGACTCGTCAGATCTTCTGCACGACGGCGCAGCCCTGCGCGTCCGCCTGGACCGGGATGGCTACCTTTTCATTCGCGGCCTGTTGCCGTCCGAGACAATCCGGGCCGTGCGCTCGCGGCTGCTGACGAAAGCTGCGGCCGGGGGATGGCTCGACCCGGCAACGCCCATCGAGGCCGGGATCGCAAACCGATCAGCGGCCTGTAAGGATCCGGAAGAACTCTACATGCACGTTTTCCGCGGGTTATGGGCGGACGAAGCGTTGCATCGCCTGCGCATTCATCCCCGCGTGCTCGATCTGTTTTCACGCATCTTCGGCGAGCCGGCGCTGGCGCACCCGATGTTCGTTCAGCGCAACATCTTCCCGCAGTCGGGCGATTTCGATTTCACGACCGGGGTCCATCAGGACCGCGTGCACATCGGCGGCGCAACCAGCTATGCGCTCTGGATGCCGCTCGGCGATTGTCCGCGAGAGAAGGGTGCGCTCGCAGTGGCGGCGAGTTCGCACACCCAGGGCATTCTCGACACCAAGGTGGGTAGCGGTGCCGGCGGCATGGACATCGCCGTGCCCATTCCCGGGACGTGGGCGACGGGCGCCTTCAAGGCCGGCGATGCGCTGATCTTCCAGGACGTGACCGTACACAAAGCGCTGCCCAACCGGACGAACGAGATCCGGATGTCGTTCGATGCACGCTACCAACCCGTCAGTCAGCCGGTCGCCGACACGAACATGGTGCCCTACTCGGGCTGCGGCACGTGGGAGGAGGTCTATGCGGGCTGGTCGAGCAACGAGGGGCAGTATTACTGGGCGGACTTGAAGCTCGACGTCATTCCTCTCGACCGCAGCCATTACGAGCGCCGCGACGCGCAAGCGTTCGAGATGGCCGAGAGAGGCGACAAGGCCGCGCGCGATGCCATCCTGCGCATCATCCAACGCGACAAGAACGCTGAAAAGAGGGCCAAGGCGGAAAGGCTGCTGGAGACGCTGGACGGGGGCTGAGACATGCGGGCGCGGCGGGTGGTCTTGAGCCCGGTCCTGGGCCGTGCAACCCTTCCCTCGACACTCCTCCTTCCACCCACGGGAACCGCATGGCCGACGATATCATCTTCAGTGCGCCGAAACTCACCGCCGCCATTCAAGCGATCGTCGCCAGAGGCGGCTCGAACGCGCGGGAGGCAAAGCTCGTCGCCGAGAATCTGGTCGAGGCTAACCTTAAGGGCCATGACAGCCACGGCGTCGGAATGATCCCACGCTACATCCAGTCACTGGTGGAGGGTGGGCTCGCGGTCAATCAGGCGCCGAAGATCGTCCTCGACACCGGGCCGCTGGTCCGGCTCGACGGGCAAGCCGGCTACGGGCAGGTGATCGGCCACGACACCATGAACATCGCCATCGAGCGGGCGAAAAAGCACGGGCTTTGCGCCGTCGGCTTGCATCACGCGCACCATATCGGCCGCATCGGCGCCTGGGCCGAGATGGCGGTGGCGGCGGGGCTCGTCTCGATGCACTTCGTCAACGTCGTGTCGCGGCCGATCGTGGCGGCCTGGGGTGGTGGAGATGGCCGCTTCGGCACGAATCCGATCTGCATCGGCGTGCCGCGGAAGGGCAAGGACCCGATCGTGCTCGACTTCGCAACGAGCCGGATCGCGCAGGGTAAGACGCGCGTCGCGCACAACAAAGGCGTCACGCTGCCGCCCGGCACGATCATTGACAACGAAGGTCGACCCACCACCGATCCGCGCTACACCGTGGTGCCGCCGTTCGGAGCCATTCTCACCTTCGGAGAGCACAAGGGCTACGGTCTCGCGATGATCGCTGAACTCCTGGGCGGCGCGCTGACGGGCGGGGACACCATGCGGAAGGCCTACGACGGGCAAACGCAGGGGGTCTACAACGGCATGCTGACCATCGTGCTCGACCCGGAGAAACTCGGCACGTCGGAGCATTTCCAGAGTGAGATCGACGCTTTCACGGGCTGGGTGCAATCAGGACCGGTGGCACAGGGCTTCGACAAGGTCCGGCTTGCCGGCGATCCGGAGCGCGAGTGGAAAGCCAAGCGCCTGAAGGACGGCATCCCGGTCGATCCGACGACGTGGGGCGACATCATCGCCGCGGGCGCCAAGGTCGGTCTCGCGAAGGCCGAGATCGAGAAAATCGCGGGCGTCTAAGGCGGCTCGGGCCGTGCCGTCAGCTTTCGTCGTCATGCCGAGGCTGAAGCACGTCCCGATCTCTGCCGTGACTTCCCGCCTGCGCGGGTGATGCTGGAGAGTAGAACGGGGCACGTCATGGCTGGCGCATTGGAAGGCATCACGGTCGTCGATGTGAGCACGGGGCCGGCTGCCGCGCTCTGCACTATGTTTCTCTCCGATCACGGCGCCAAGGTCGTGAGGGTCGTCGAAAAGGACATTCCCGACTTTCGTGACGGAGGGTTCGTCGTTTGGGACCGCGGCAAGTCGGCGGTGCGGCTCGATCTCGACACGAGCGATGGGGCCAGCGCGCTTCGGGACATGATTGCGGCGGCGGATGTGCTGGTCGAGGACTTCGCGCCGTCGTCACCGCGGCAAGCGCTGGTGGGACGCGACAAGCTCAAGGCACTCAATCCGCGCCTCGTCGCCTGCTCGATCACAGCCTATGGAAAGGTCGGGCGATGGAAGGACGAGCCGCCGATCGAGGATCTGGTGCTGGCGCGCACGGGCCTACTTGGAAGTCTTCCCGGTTTCCGCCCGGCCCCGGTTCATACCGTTCATCCGTTGCCGAGCGTCGGCGCGGCGCTGCTCGCCTGCAATGGCATCGCCGCCGCGTTGCTGGCGCGAGAGGACACGGGCCGCGGCCGCGCCGTCGAGACTTCGCTGATGGCTGGCGCCTGCCTCTACATGACCAAGGCGGATGGCGAAAAAATCAAGCGGCATGTCTTCCAGTCGCATCCCGCCGGAAGCGCGCCATTCTACAGCCTGTACGAGTGCGCTGACGGCAAGTGGATCCAGCTCGGCTGCGTGCACGAGGCTTTCATCTCGATCGCCGCCGAACTGTTCGGGCTGACGGCGCTGATCAACGAGCCGAGGATGGTGTCCGGGCGCGCGCCGCTGACGCCGGCCGACGACGAGGAGATGCGGGCAGCCGTCGCCGCGGCCATCAAACGAAAGCCGCAAGCGGATTGGGCGAAGCTGTTCGAGGAGGCCGACGTTCCGTTCGCTCCAGCGCGGTTGACCGAAGAAGGCTTCGACGATCCGCAAGTGCAGCACAATCGCATGGTGGTGACATTGGAGGATCCAGCCGTCGGATCCGCGGTGCAGATGGGTGTGCCCGTCGACATGACGGGAACGCCGGGCGCAATCCAAGGACCACGGCAAGCGCCGGTCGCCGCATCGCAGGCGGTCACCGGGGCGAAGCGAAGCCCCCTCACCCCAACCCTCGCTCCCAGAGGGGAAGGGGAGTTGGACCCGCCGCCGCTGCAGGGCGTGCGCATCCTCGAGATCACCAACCTGATCGCAGGACCGACGGCGGGGCGCATCCTCGCCGATCTCGGGGCCGACATGATCAAGCTCGAGCCGCCGGCGGGCGACATCTCGCGGCCGATCGGACGCACCTACTTCTTCGCGCTCAACTTCAACAAGCGGTCGATCTGTGTCGACACGTCGAAGGAAGCGGGCCGCAAGATCGTGCAGGCGATCGCCGCAAAATGCGACGTGCTGCTGGCCAATCTCAGGCCCAAGGCCACGGAGCGCATGGGGATCGGCCTCGCAATCAATCCACGCCTGATCGAGACCCACCTGACGGGCTATGGCTATACTGGGCCCTACTCGAAGCGGCCGGGTATCGATCCTCTGGCGCAGGCTTACATGGGCATGTCGCGGGCGCAGGGAGGACCGGAGAACCCACCCGTATTTCCTGCCCAGCTTGCGCCGACCGACTACACCAATGGCGCCATGGGCGCATTCGGGACCATACTTGCGCTGTTTGTTAGGAAGCGCACAGGGCAGGTCCAGAACGTCTACGGCAACCTGCTCTCGGCGGGCATTCTGCTCTCGTCGGCATGGTTCACCAAATACAAGAGCAGGCCGATCCGCCAGCTCGCCGATAAGGAGCAAATGGGCCTCGGGCCGTTCCACCGGCTCTACAAGCTCGCCGACGGCTGGATCTACGTGGTGGCCGAGACCGAGGCCGAACAGAGGGCGCTCTGCAGCATCGCACCGGTGGCATGGCCGGTGCCATCAGACTTGACTCCCCCCGCTGGCGGGCATCCGAACGAGGGGCGAACGTCGCGCGCCCTGGAAGCGGCTTTCGCCAATCGATCCGTCACCGAGACGATGACCGCGCTGAGGGCAGCCGGCGTTCCGGCCGCAGAGGCTCCCCTCGGACACGCAGAGATTTTTCTCGAGGACCCGCACGTGGTTGCGAACGACATGGTGGCCGTGCGTCAGCATCCCACGGGTGGACGCCTCAGGGTGCTATGGCGTTCGGTCGTGTTCTCAGATACGGCGCCGACACAGGGGCGCGTCACACCTTTGCTCGGCGAGCATACGGCCGAGGTGCTGCGCGAGGCGGGGTTCAAACCTGCCGAGATCGAGGCGCTCGAAGCCGAGGGCGTCGTGAAGACGGAACAGGGCAAGCCTCGGCAAGGTTGAAGCTGTGAATGTGCCCGCTGCCCGAGCAGGTGCATCAAGCTCCAGCCTGTGGAGGTTCGGGATGCGTCCACGAAAAGCCAACGCTCTTCCCAGGGTCGTCAAATTGCTCGCGATCAATGGCGCGATTGGCGCCGCCATCGGGTGCGCATCGGCAGCGGGGATGCTGCTGACCGACACCGGCGGCATGGCGACTCTGATCTCGCAAAGCGGCTCCTATGCGGCTGCCGGAGTGCTCCTGTTTGGTGGGTTCGGGCTCACTTTCGGGAGCCTTGCCATGGCGAGCGCAGTCATGCTTTTGCCGCGGAAGTGAATCTCGGTTGCGATCCGGCACCGCTCCTTGGAGCTGGCAGCTTCGCGCACGCGTCTGTCAATCGAGAAGGCCAGTTACTCGCGGAAGCCAGAGCGCGATGCCAGGGAAGGCAATGCACAAGAGCAAGCCCACGATCTGCAAAATCACGAAAGGTGTCATGGCCCGGTAAATGTGACTCATGGTGATACCCGGTGGCACGGTCCCTCGCATGTAGAAGAGCGTGGCTCCGAACGGAGGGGTCATGAAGGCCGTTTGCAGATTGACTGCGACCAGCGTCGCGAACCACGCCATGAAGTACGCGTTGTTGCCGATGTGGTCAGAGAAATCGAACTTGGCGAGAATAGGCGCAAAGATCGGCAAGACGATCAGGCAGATCTCGATCCACTCGAATGGGAATCCGAGCAGGAAAATCAAAATCATCACGAACGTCATCATCTCCCATTTCGTATCGATCCCAAAATATCCAAGCGTCGAGATCATGGCGTCGTCGCCGCCGAGCTTGCGGAAGACATAGGAAAAACAGGTCGCACCTAGGAATATCAGGAAGACCATCGCGTTCGATCGGCAGGCCGACTGAATGGCCTCGTTCATCATCCGAAACGACAACTGGTTGTTCAGCCATGCGATGAACATGGCGCCCAGAACGCCGACCCCCGCGCTCTCGGTGGCTGTGGCCCACCCGGCAAAGATTGAACCAAGTACGATGAACATCAGCATGGTCATCGGGAAGAGGCCCGTCCACATCACGCGCCAGAACTCCCTGCTGTTCTGGGGACCATAATCCGCAGGCATTTTTGGTGCTTTGGCAGGCTGCGTTATGGCGACGTACAGGATGTAGAGGAGGTAGAGCCCGGACAAGAGAAAGCCCGGCATCGTCGCTGCCGCGAAGAGCGCTCCGGAGGACGTTTGCAGCATCTCGGCCATTACGACGATCATGATCGCCGGCGGAATGAGAATACCTAGTGTTCCGGCCGACGCTATTGTGCCGATCGCCAGTTCTTTGTCGTAGCCGGCGTCAAGCATCGGCTTCAGCGCGATAACAGACAAAAGCACGACAGCAGCGCCGACGACGCCAATCGGCGCGGCCAGAATGGTGCCCATCACCATGACGGAGACAGCTAGGCCGCCTGGGACCCGCTTCAGCAGGATCTCGGTCGCCATGAGCATGTCCTTGGCCGAGCCCGAGCGCTCAAGGATCGTGCCCATGAAGATGAAGCTCGGGATGGAAACAAGGGTCGAGTCCATCGCGACGCCGCCCCACATGCGGAGGATAACGTTCGACAGGCTGGAGAACTGGAAAACGCCGAGCAGGGAACCAACTGCCGCGAAGAACAGGCCCATGCCACCCATGACCCAGGCGACGGGGTAGCCGCAGAAGATGACGAAGAACATCGCCACGAACATGATGATTGCGAGATGGTCAGTGATCCATTCGAGCATGCGACGGGCCTTTCCTCAGACGTCCAATTCGGCATGACCGATCTGAAGACCGGTTTCCTCCTGACTGCGCCTTCCAAAGAGGAAGACGATCAGGCGGAGCCAGACACTGAGGAGGCCGAGGAAAAGGAGCCAAAGACCGATATAGAAGACACCCTTGATCAACCAGCGGTAGTCGAGACCGTTGGGGTTCTCGGAATTTTCGCCTTGGTAATAGGAGGTCAGGAAGAAGTCGGTGCCGTGCTGCAGAATGACGAGCATGAAGGGAAGGGCGAATATGATGCACCCCCAGAACTCGATCCACGCCTTGGTCCGATAGCGCAGGGTCTCGGTGTAGCTATCGACGCGCGGATGGGCATTGATCGTGCAGTTGTAGCCCATCCACATCGAAAAGATCGCCGTGTGGACATGCCATTCCAGCTCTTGGAACTTGGTGAGCGGGATAGGAATGCCGAACTTGCGGCAAAAGACGTCCATGCAGGTAATTCCTGCCAGGACGACCAAGAGCCAGCCGGATATCGCCGCCACCTTCTCGAGCATCAGCCTGATGCCGTCGGAAATCGCAATCAACTGAGCCAAGGTGTGCTTCCCCGTGAGCTGCGTCATGTCGGTTTCGCGCTGCTGCAGCGAGCGCGGTGGCGGCAGTATCCTTGGATGCCCGCGGCAGAGCGAGTAAAGTTCTCGATGCAGTGAGTCATGATCGCATGTCGCGACCGCAGACCGAAGTCCGAACGGCTCGTCCCGCTGGTATCACCAGCACAGTTCCTAAGCCCGAAAGAAGCCCGTCATGCCAAAGCTCGACGAAAGCCGCCCTTTCATTCCCGTCCGTATCGGGGTCCTCACGGTCTCCGACACGCGAACACTCGACGATGACAAATCGGGCACGACGTTGGTCGGCCTGATTACGGAGGCGGGGCATCAAGTCGCCGAGCGTGCCATCGTCAGGGACGACGTCGCGCAAATCCGGGCCAAAGTTCAAGCGTGGATTGCCGACCCGATGATCGATGTGGTGATCTCGACCGGCGGGACAGGGTTCACCGGGCGCGACGTCACGCCGGAAGCGGTACAGCCGCTGTTCGAGAAAACGATCGATGGTTTCTCGACCGTCTTCCACATGATCTCGTTCCAGAAGATCGAGACCTCGACGATCCAGTCGCGTGCGTGCGGTGGCGTGGCCAACGGCACCTATATCTTTTGCCTGCCCGGCTCACCCGGAGCCTGCAAAGATGGCTGGAACGGCATCCTCAAGTGGCAGCTCGACAATCGCCACCGGCCCTGCAACTTCGTGGAGATCATGCCGCGCCTTGAAGAGCACCGGCGCGGATGAGGGGTACCAAGGCCCGCTCCGGCAAAAAGGCAGGAACGTAGGCCAACTCTCGGACGTTTCTCTGTCCTACGACGGAGGACGAAAAACATCATGGCGACGAACGACAACGCTCCAACCAGTGACAGGCAGAAGAAGAAGATCGACCGAAAAAATGGCGAGCGAGATCTCGACAAAGCGCTCGAAGACACGTTCCCGGCGAGCGATCCGGTGACAGTGGGTCGGTCGACGGGCGACGAGGAGCCGACTGCCCCAATCGGACGCAAAACTCCATTGCTCGATGTCGAATTAATCAAGCGGTTGGCGCGTAAGCTCAAGCGTCCAGCGAACCCGTGAGCAGATGTGAGGCCTAGGACGTTTGCGTGTCAGGCACGGGAGACGTTGCGCGCATCCAGAACGGGTGCGAGAGCCTTGTCGCCCAAAGCCATGTCATAGGCTGCGAGCAGGCTTGCGCGTTCCGTCTCCCACCGAAGGAGGGCTTGCGCCCTCTCGCGACCGGCAACCGCGAGCTTGGTGCGCAATCCGGCGTCGTCCAGGAGCTTTGCGAGCTGGTTGGACAGGCTCACCGGGCAATTGTCTTTGGCATAGAGAGCGGTATCAGCCGAGATCTTGCGTCCTTCATCCAAATCATAGCTGACGAACGGGATGCCCAAAGACATGTATTCGAAGTGCTTATTCATCGAAATCTTGTCGTTGTAACAGTTCTTCGGGTCCGGGATCGCCCCGACATCGAAGGTTGAGAGGGCCCGCAGAAGCGGTTCGCCAGACATGAAGCCAGTGAACGTGATGAAGTCGTCGAGGCCTTTTGCCGTCGCCTGAGCCTTCAGGCCTTCAAGTGCCGTGCCGGAGCCGACGATCACGCATTGGACGTCTCGGCGGCCGGCGGCGTTGACGAGATTATCCATCGCATCGACGAGCAAATCGACACCGTCTTGATTGCCCATTATCCCGACGTACCCGACGACATGCGCTCGACCATTGCGCAGCTCTGCCTTCGGCTCAAGGCGGCGGAAACGCGAGACATCGGGGATCGAGCGCACGACGAACACGCGATCGGCCCGCATCCCCCCACGATCAATGGCGATCTGTTTGAATGTTTCGTTGGTCGCGATCGAGACATCCGCTGTGCGGAACGTCCACCTCTCGAATTTCAGCAGTAGTTTATGGAAGAAGCCCTGCTTCCCGAACTTGGCCTCGTAAAGCTCGGGATTGATGTCATGGTGATCAAAAACGAAGCGGGTTCCGAGCAGTACCTTGAAGATCCCAGCGATCAGGAAGATCGTATCCGGCGGATTACAGGCTTGTATGACTTGGAAACCGACCTTGAAGTAGGCACGCCAGGCGAGGACGAACTCCCAGAACAGCGCCCATGAATACTCGATCAAGTAGCCGAGGGCGCCGTCGGCCTCCAAAGGTAGCGGGTGGCGAAAAATGTGGATGCCATCGAGTTGCTCGTAGCCGGCCCTGTAGGGGCCTCCGGTCGGGCAGACCACCGAGACCGTGTAGCCGGCGTCACGCAGCGTCGTTGCTTCCTGCCAGACCCGACGATCGAGCGGCACGGTCAAATTCTCAACGATGATCAGAACGCCGGGCTTCGCCACGCTTATTCTCCACTCGCACGCGGAGCACGGGCACCAGATGGTGTCGCCCTCGATGCCTGCCCCCACGGCGACGATGCCCCCAAATCGTAAAAAGAGCGTCGGCAAGACTGAATAATACTGCGGCCCGCAGTGTTTCATTCTGAGACAATATTCAGTTCGTCTTCAGATTTGCTTGACCGCGGATGTAGGGTGTGTAGCAATGGCCGCGGCCTTAACGGTTCATTAAGTAGTCGTATTACGTCGAGGAGTTCGGCCATGGTCGGTCACAGGCTTCGCCCTACTGCAGAACCCCGGATCGATTTGAATACGGTGCGCGAGACGCTCGCCTACATGCATGCCGACATGCACGGCTCCCAGCGATTGGCCAGGGTCCACGAGGCGCTCGGGCGGGTATTGGAAGAGATCGCGACGGTCGAGCCCGCACGGACGGCCGATACTGCCAGCAATGTCGTCGAGCTGACCGCAGGCTGGCCTCGGTTCGTGCGGTGGTCGCCGGAGTGACGGCCGTGGTCAACTCACCTCACGGGTGAGTGAGCGCCATCTTCCATCAGCTGGCGGTGACACCAAATCTCCTGCCATACGTGGCGTGCCGAACATCGCGGCGTTCGCTCCGTTCGTGCAAAAAATGAGGAGATCCGTCATGCGCATGGTCTTCGCAGTCGGCGTACTGTGTGCGGCTCTGCTGCTGGCGGTTACGGCCGCCGTTCAAGCGGCGGCACTCTGACAGCCTGGCTGGGACATCGTGTCGGAACGCGCCGGCGGCGGCGCAATCCATGTGATGTTCGTTAGACTTTTACTGGAACGCAATGAGCTTGGCGGCGTCGGTCAACACGAAGAGCCTGCCGCCGGCAACAATCGGGGCGATATAACTCGGGCCGCCGATCGTGTGCTGTGCGCTTACCTTGCCAGTCGCTGCGTCAGCGCCGACGAGTTGTCCCTTGTTCGACGTGAGCCAGAGGCGGTTGCCCGCGAGGACGGGACCTGACCACGTGCTGGTGCCGGGCAGGCGTGTCGTCCAGAGCACCTTTCCGTCGGCACGGGTGATGGCCATGAGCTGCCCGCCTGTATCGACGACGAACAGGGTGTCGCCGGCAATGGCGGGAGCCTGGATGCCGGGCACGGTCAGGGACCAGAGGCGTTGCCCATCCCGCAGCGTCGTCGCTACCATGCGGCCCGAATGCCCGACTGCGAATACCGCTCCGGCGTCGACTACCGGGCGGGCAGCATCGGTCATAGACCCTAGCGAAGATGCGACGCGGGTTCGCGCAAGCGACTCCGTCCAGGCTGGCTGGCCGTCGGCTATGCGAAGCGCTACCACCTCGCCGGACGGGTATGGCATGACGACGATGTCGCCAGCCACAGCAGGGCTGGCATTGGTCAGGAGCGCGGCCTTCTCGATCAAGCCTTGATGTGCCCAAAGCTCAGTTCCATCGGCGGCCGCCAGAGCTCTCGCCATGCCGTCGGCAGAGACAACGAAGATCCGACCACCCGAAGTCGTCGGAGAAGAGCGGATCGGAGACGAGAGGTTCTTTTCCCAGAGCTTCTTGCCGTTCTGTCCATCGAGAGCGACGACGAAGCCAAAGCCGGTTGCGGCGAATATACGGCCGCCATCCGCTGCCAAACCGCCTCCATACCCTTTGTAGTCCTTCTCGTTGGCCGGGGTAATGGAAGCTCGCCACGCCACGCCTCCACCCTGCGAAAATGCAGTAACTCGCCCCCGCGTATCAAGGACGTAGATGCGACCGTCGGCCACGATCGGGCTCGCCGTCAGCTTGCCGTATGCGCTCGAGCCGGTGCCGGCATCAGCCGTCCAGATCTGGCGCAGTGTGGCGCCGATGGCTACGTGTCCCGACGCGTTGTGCGGCGTGCCTCCGGGTTGCGTCCATGTCTCATTCGATTGAGCCGGCGGGAGCACGATCGGGCGCTCGGCAGGCGCAACGTCGAGGCCAGCGCGACCTTCTGTGAGGCTGACAGGGATCCGCTTGCCTGGGAGAGGAACCTCCTTCTCGGCAAAGGGATTGAGGTCCGATAGCTTAGGGATTTGCGGCTCGCCACCCGCGCATCCGGCGAGAAGCAGCGCTGACACTACGGCACAGCCCAGCACGAGCCGGCCGGGATAAACCCCAAGCCGTCTCGTCATCGCTTCACCAGACTGCATTGGACCGATCCCCATTCCGTCCCCTAGTTCTTCGCGGCGGGCTCCCCGTTCTTGCCCTTCGCGTCCGGTGCCGCCGGTGCCGCCGGTGCCGGACCCGGCACCGCGCCCTTTGCAGCGGCTCGATCCGTCAGCACGGCCAACATTTCCTGCGCTCTGCGGCTCAAACCACCCGTCGTTGCACGATCGCCGAGGATCTGCTCGAAGAGCTTCGTCGCCTCTTCGGACTGCCCCGCCTTCAGCGCGGCAAGCCCCAAGATTTCGCGTGCCTGAGCGCGCCAAGCCCGCTGATCGCCAACAAGTGGTGTCAAGCGATTCTTCATCTCCGTCCAGTCGGCTTGATCCAATCTCAACACCGCAGCTTGCAGCGCGGCGAAATCACGCAACAGCTCATCAGCGGCGCTGTCGACCGACAAAGCCTCGTAAGCGGACAGTGCTTCGGCCGTGCGTCCGGCCTTGGCGTGCTCGCCGGCGATGCGCACCCGCGCCAGTGCGCCGTAACCGGCCGGCCCGTCCTTGGCGATCGCCGCGAAGGCTGCCATGGCCTCGTCCGTCTTCCGCTCGGTGGCAAGGCGGGACGCCTCCTCGAACCTGGCGCCGGTGCGCTGCTCCGCCGCGATTTGCCGGGCCTCGTTCCATTTGTATGCGGCCACACCGCCAATGAGCAGCACCACGCTGGCGATGATAACTGTGCCGAAGCGCTCCCATAGCTTCGTCAGTCGCTCGCGGCGGATCTCTTCATTCACCTCGCGCAGGAAGCTGTCGTTACGGTCGACCATCGTCGCGTGCGTCTCCTCAGGCGGGCCGGCTCGTCTCGCGGCGGCAACAGTGATGCAGAGTGCGACCTATAACGCGGCGACCACGCGAACGAAAGCGGGACGGCCGGCCCGATCGCTCGGACGCGGCATCGATCGACGGTGCAGCTTCTTTCGGGCGGAAACGTGGTAGCCGGGTTTAAGGGATGACGCTCACGCCGATCAAAGCCGGGTGGCCCCATTTCGCAAATGCGGCGTAGAGAACCACTCCGCCGACGATCGCGATGACGTCGTTGACCACGGAGCCGGACTTGACTTTCACGGAGCCGGCCGCCTCGCGACGCTTCAAGGTGATCCGGTCATATACGGCCCACGCAAGCAGCCCGAGAAACAGCAGCAGAGACGCGAGATCTCCGCGCACGAAGAGGTGCGCCAGCGCCCAGAACTTGACCGCTGTGATCATCGGGTGACGGATCAAAGCTGCGATGCGGCCCGGCAGATAAGTCGCAATCAATAGCGGAAAAACGGGCAACATCAATGCCAACGTGGCATGCCGTCCCCACGCGGGCGGATGCCAGAGCTGGGGGTTCTTGCCCGGGTTCAATTGGACCTTGTGATAGCCGTAGACGATCAACGCAAAGCCGATGAGGGAGACGATCGAGAACACGCCCTTGTAGGGCCCCTCACCGAATCGGGCGACGATCTCCCGGCGAAAATCCGTTGCGGTCGGCACGATATGGATGCCGATGAAGATGACAAGGCCCAAGAGCAAGAGCAGCACGCGTTCCCCCTTCCAATCGTGATGATGACGGCGCGCGACCATTGTAGCCGCGGGCGTCGATGAAAACACGCTGGAATAGAGCGGGGCAATCAACCGGCGCGAATAAGGTCCCACGCGGCGTTGATGCGCTTGATGCGCTCCTCGCGGATACGGCGATCGAGCTCATCTTCCGCGAGATCCGGATGCCAGTTCTGCCGGAGCGCGTCGACGACTTTCTTGACCACTGCCGGGGCCGCGCGAGGATTGATGCCGAGAAATGCGCACGCCTCGTCCACCGTCTCGGGGGTCCTCTCAGGCTCGCCGATAGTCTCGATCGCACGCTGATGCTCAATGCGGGCCAAGGTGCGGACGCGTTCGAGATCAAGGATGGCGTGGGCGTAGATGGGGTGCACGAGATCAAGGCGACCCTGATCGAGCGCGGCAGCCAATTCCGAGCCGTCGAGGCGTTGCGAAATGGCATCGATGTCGGCGATCAAAACGTCGCGAAGGGCGCCGTCCGGGACGTGGTCGGCAATCATTTGCCGCACAAGCTCCAACAGAGCCTCGGCTGTCGTTTGCATCTCGATCACGGCATCCCATTCCGACGGGACGCGCGGCGCCGGGACGGAAGCGAGCACCGAGGCGAGCTCGCTGACATGATCCGCGGCCTCGGCCGAAAGTCCTGCACGAGGCAGAGGCGGCGGCGGGACAGGCACGGTTGCAGATGGTGCTGAAGCGGCGATGCCATATGCATCGGGAAGGCCGCCCGCGCGCGAGGCGAGGCCGAACGGAAGGCGCACGACGACGTGCTGGCGCGCAGCGACCGCCGTCGCCGACAGCAACAGCGCCACCAAGCCGATCAGGGCAAGCCACGCATGCTGCCCGGTGCCGAAGGCAAACGGACTCCACCACGGATTTGCCTCGGTCTCCAACCCCACGACGACGGTTGCCGACCAACCTTGACCCATGGGCTGCTTGAAGGGCGCGGCGGTGGGGGGGACCGGCTCCGTAGCCTGAGCCGGCGACGTCGCCGGCACGGAAAGCGTCGGTCGTGGCGCGGCGACTGGCGCCTCACTCGAGGCTGCCCCCACTGTGTCGAAGCGCCACCCTGCGGCCGGGGCCGGCGCAAAACCTTCAGGCAGCGTCAATGGCAGCCGACGATCTTTGGCGGGACCTTCCGGCCAATAGTGCAGCGTCATCCGGCCGTCGCTGAGCGTTGCGCGCCATGGCTGGCCGCGGACTGCGGCCGCCGCGGCGTCGATCCACTGCACAACGTTGCCGTCGCATTCCAAGGCAAAGCGATGAATCTCGAGCGTCCGGCAGGTCGAAGCGGACGGGCCACTGCAGACACGCAAGGTTTGCGAGTCGCGCTTGCCGAGGATGCGATAGGTCCGCTCGGCGGAACTCTCCAGAATGACGTGGCTGGACGAGACCCGACACGCATAGGCCATGGAGACTGCCTCGCCAGGAGCGCCAGAGGCTGGCCCCATAACGGCGCCCGTTGCCGCGAGCGCCCCTAGAAGCGTGCCCGAAGCAAACCGCATGATCGGTCGCGGGCGAGCCATGCAGGGCATTAACCCGACACGGTCGCATTCTGACTCAAAGGCAATGCAGGCTTGTCGCGCCAAAAGCGCGTCCCCCGTTCTCACGATCAATGCTGCCCCCAGCACGAAGGTCTCTCCACGCGACCTCGCCAGATGCGAAGGTCGAGTGCGGATTTGGCAGATTTGAGGCCCTGGCGTGTCCGATCCGAGACGCACGCCCCGTTCACCGCCAACTTCGGCGACGAACCGATGCGCTATGGCTCGCGCGCCTCGCCGCTTTACCGTAAATAGAGCGTGTTGACCCAGCCGACCTGATCGCGCCAAGCCACGCGGCACCACGAGCCCTCGCAGTCGCCCAGTTCACGGACGCGGCAGGCGTCGCTTGGAATCGCGCCGATCGGTGCATGACCTACCCCCGGGCCGCTGCGGATGCGCAGCGTATCCCACGCCGTGACGCCGACGACGCACGCCTCGTCGCCGCTGCGCGTCAGAGGAGTGATCGGGAAGGCGGGCCCCACTGCCAACCGAAACAGGCCGCCAAATAACCCGTAGCCGCGATGTGGGACCGGCTCCCGGATAAACGGGCGCGTCGCCATCCTTCGCGTCGCAGGCGCGGACGCAGCGAGTGATCGGCGCTTTGGTCTCTTGCGAGCTGCGACGCGCTGCGGCGTGGCGCGTGCGGACTTCTCGTTGCTTCGTTCCGTCGCTTCGTAGACGCCAATATAGCGGGTGTCGATCCAGCCCCGGACATCGCCCCGCGCCATCTCGCACCAGCCGGATTCGCAACGGCCGGCCTGGCTCAGACCACAATCATCGCGGCGCAAAGTAGCCACGATCGGTTTGTCCAAACCCGGGCCAGAGCGAACATTGAGGGCGTTTCCAGAAACACCATGCACGCATAGCAGGCGACCTGCTGTTGCACTTTTTGACGGCTCTTCGGCCATGGCCGACGGCGCTCGCAGCACGCATACGCTCATACCTAGTCCGACCAAGGTCGTGCAGACGATGGTCCTGCAGACTCTCCACACATTCATCACGCGAGCCCCTCGCTTTACCCGAGCCCCAACTCGTCAATCGGGGGCACCATCGGGCAGTGCGAGATGTCTGCAAAGGCTCTGTGATGTCGCCAGCGGACATTCGATCGGACGTGTTACCCGCGCGACGCGCTAATGCTCGGAGGCCTAGAGAAGGTCGAATTGCCCACCGGGTCCCACCGGGCGCTTGAAAAGATCCGTGCGTAGTCCTGCGCTCCGTCGATCTAGCCCTAGGCGCTGCATAGTCAGACGAAAGCGGCCGGCGATCTGATCGGCGTAAGGTCCACTGCCTCGCTGACGGTGGCCGAAAGCCGCGACGTAGTCCCGACCACCGTGCATCGACCTCAGAAGAGAGATGACGCGGCTAGCACGGCCTGGATGATCCGTCTCGAGCCACTCCCGGAAGAGAGATTTGAGTTCGAGCGGCAGACGCAGGAGAACATAGCCAGCCTGCTTCGCGCCGGCCTCCGCCGCCGCTTCGAGAACGGCCTCGATCTCACTGTCGTTGAGAGCCGGAATGACGGGGGCCATCATCACCGTCACCGGAACGCCGGCCTCGGTGAGGCGGCGGATGGCCTCGATGCGCCGAGGCGGCGTGGCCGCTCTCGGCTCCATGCTGCGGGCCAGCTCACGATCCAAGGTGGTGACTGAAATCGCGACCTTGACCAGCCGCCGCTCTGCCATGCGGGAGAGAATATCGAGATCACGCAGTACACCGGCCGATTTGGTGACGATGCCGACCGGATGCGACGTGCGATCGAGCACCTCGAGGATCGATCGCGTGACCCTCAACTGGCGCTCGACGGGCTGGTAGGGATCGGTCACTGCACCCAGAGCTATCGTGCGAGGCGCGTAAGAGGGGCTTGCCAGCTCGGCTTCGAGAAGGTCGGCGGCGTTCGTCTTGGCATAGATACGCGTCTCGAAATCGAGACCGGCGGAATGACCGAGATAGCAATGGGTCGGCCGGGCGTAACAATAGATACAACCGTGCTCGCAGCCTCGATACGGATTTATCGAACGATCGAACGACAGGTCGGGACTGTCGTTGGTCGATATGATGCTTTTTGCAACTTCGGTGCGCACCTCGGTTTGCCAAGGTCCCAACTCGGCAAGGGATTCCCAGCCATCGTCGAACTCGGCGCGACTCTGCCGTTCGAAACGCCCCGATGCATTGGATCTGGCGCCTCTACCACGGCGGCGTTCCACGGAGATGTGCGATTGATGGGCGTCGTTGGGTGAGGCTTCGAAGCTCGACATGCGGACACCTCTCGGCTCGGCGACATGACCGCAAGTTAGCCCAGCAATCGAAACATAACAAGAACAAAAAACAAACTCGCGAGAACGCGCTTGCCATGATCCGGGGCGTATGGCAGTTAACCGCGACCTTCGATGTCGTCAGGTGAGCTGTAGGCTCGTTGATGATGGACGAGGCGAGCTGCTGCCGTAGCTCAGTGGTAGAGCACTCCCTTGGTAGATTTGCCTCTCCGCCCGGAAACGGACGGATGAAAACCGCTCAAATTCGGGGAAACCGTCCAGCTCGGCTGACGGCAATCCCGAGCCAAGCCCGACCGGAAACTCCGATCGGGACGGTGTAGAGGCCAGACGGGCGGCATCTAACGGACGCGACGCGGTAACCCCGCTCACGGCCTACGATGAAGGGATGGTCCAGCGCACGAACGCCCGTCGCAGTTTGCGTCGGAGCGGGCACGAAAGTGTCGGTGTGATGAAGGGAGAGGTCGTGAGTTCAATCCTCACTGGCAGCACCATTTTTGATCTCACGCGCTGATCGCGCCCCGATGGGGCGGCGCTGGCGCCGGGGCGCGTTGCTCCCTGATCGCTCAGGGCGATGGACGAACTCAAACTCACTCGTTCCGACATTCTTCCATTCAAGTCGAAAGTTTGACGGTCGCATTTGCGGCTTGGTCAGGCTGGTCTACTGCACGAGTTCGATCCATCGTCGCTGACCCCACTCTTGCGCCGCCGCAACCAGCGGAAGCCGACTCGCGACCTGGATCGGAAATGGTCTCGTGCAGGGATATCGGTTGAGGCGGGCTCAGGGGTCGGCTAGCATGTCGATGAGCGGTGTGGGGATGCCGCTCGATCCTGTGAAGCTGAGGCCGAGTGGCGGCGCCTGCGATCGAGCGAGTGTGTGAGTGTGAGATCTCGAGAAGCTTTCGCCAGGTCAAGCGCGTGTAGCGGCCACAAAGCGCTGGCGCCAACGCGACCGAAAACGGATAGCGCCAGAGCGGGAGGGATGTCGTGAGACCATCTCTGCAGCCAACCGCCCCGCGAACAAGCGATACGGACTTCGGTCGAGAAGTCCACGGCGAGACGCTGTCGCTTAGCGAGGCGCTTCGAAAACGAACCGGTCAAGTGGCGCGAGCAGAGGCCTTTCGCTACCAACTCGGTATGGGATTGATCGGCTTTTTCTGCGGGCTGTTCATCGTGGTCCCGACGGTCCTGTGGATGGCTCCAAGCCAGTCGCTCGAGGCGAGGGATCGCGGGCTTCCGCTGCGCGGTTTTGCAGAGGCGAGTAGCGGCGGCGCGACAACGCTTCCTTCACTCATCAGCGCGCCGACCACCGTGGATCGAAAATCGACGCCGGCCGCGGCCTCGACACATTGGAAAGCCGATGAACGCCCAGTCGCCGAGGCAGATGCGGGTGTGGAAAACCAGATCGAAACGGCGCGGAGCTTGATCAGGGCCGACCAGATTCCGGCTGCGCGTCGTCTCCTGAAGCAGTCTGAGCTTCAGGATTCTGGCCGAGCCCTGTTCATGCTGGCCGAGACCTACGACCCGAACGTGCTCGCGGCCCTCGGCGCGACGGGGGTGGTCGCGGAGGCGCAAATTGCTCGGCGGTACTACGAGGCCGCACTCGCCGAGGGCGTCGAGGCCGCAGCACCGAGACTAGAGGCGCTCGAGTAGCGCGCGGCGGGGGCAGCACAGCCAAGCGTTCGTCACGAGCCGCGTCAACGACCGCCTTTGGCGTCGTGCGGCGGCTCCGTCATGCGCTCGGCACCAGCGAGGCGTCTGGCCGTGTCCTCGGTCAGGGCTGGATTTTCGACGCGATGATGGTGATGCTCGTGGTCGTGATCGGGTCCGCAGCCGCAGGCTTCGCCGTGGTCGTGGTCATGACCATGACGGTCGTGGTCCGCATGATCGTGGCTGGGGTTATTGAGGGTCGCGGCGATCTTTCTCTCGATTAGAGACGCCTCATTGCGCGGCGAGCCCTTGTCCTCGATGGCCATCGCCATGATCTCGGCGGCGAGCATGATGTCGTCGGGCTGGCCGAAATAGTGGCGGCGGAGGCGTCCCGCACGATCGAAGATCAACAATGTCGGGGTGCCCTGCATCTGATAGGCGGACATCGTACGGGGCGGCAGGCCATCTCCGGTCGGCTGGTCGATGGCCACGGGGAACGGCAGCTTGAACTCGGAGACGAAAACCTCGAGCGCCTCGGGCGTCATCACATGATGATGCTCGAAGACCGAGTGCAGTCCAACAATGGCGACCTGCTCGGAATTGAAACGCGCGCGAAGCCGCTTGGCTTGCGGAATAGCGTGCTCGACGCAGCCGGGGCAGAGCATCTGGAACGCCACGAGGATAACGACGCGTCCCTTCAGGCTTTCGAGAGACAGTGGCTCGGACGTGTTCAACCAGCCAGCGACGGCGAGCTCGGGGGGGGTCTCGGGATCGAACATCGCTCGGCCTTTCGCGCTGCGTGACGCCACAGGAAGGGGGACCGACCCAAACTATCCGGCCGGCCACGGGAGGGCAAAGAGATCGTCGGCGCGGCGCACAGCTATCGCTTCGCCGGCGGGCGATTGACGAGCCCGAGACCAGCAACGACGAGCGCGAGCCCGGCGAGCAGATTTGGACTGAGAGACTCACCGAGCAGAAGGTGTGCGGCGACCACGCCAAACACGGGGGTCAGCAACAGGAAGGCCATGACGCGCGACGCCGGATAGCGCAGGTAGAGCCAATTGGTGGAGGTGAAGACGAAGAAGCCGACAAACACCACCGTGAAGGCGAATGCGCCCCAATGCAGCGGCGTCGGATCGGTGAAACCCGGCTCGCCCAGCACCAGCGAAAGCGCCACCAGCATCGGCGCCGACAGGAGAAGCTGGACGAACGTGACGCGCTCGGGCGAGACCGTCTTGAGGGCACTGGCGCGTATGACGAGCGTAAGGCCGCCCCAGGCTAGCGCACCGCCGAGGCACAGGAGATCGCCGAGCAGGGTCGGGCCAGCGGGCACAGCGGCGCTCGTGTCACGACCGAGCACGACGCTGACGACGCCTGCGAACGCCAGTAGAAGACCGCCGATCTTGGCCGTAGTCAGCCGATCGCCGGGGATCAGGAAGTGCGCACCCAACGCCACGACGAACGGCGAGGTGTAGAGCAGGATCACGGCATGCGCCGCAGTGGTAAGCTGCAGGCCGGGGTAGAGCAGCGCGAACTCGAGGGCGAACAGGACGCTGACGAGCAGCGATGGCCAAAACGTTCGGTCGAAAGCCAACAGCCGTGTGCCTCGCGCGGCGGCGAGGAGGCCCAGCAGCGCCGCAGCACCAGCGGAGCGCAACCCGGCCTGCATCAGCGGGGATATGCCATCGTTCGCGACCTTGATGGCGACCTGGCCAACCGCGAGACACGCACACATGACGAGAAGCAGCGTCACCGCGAAGGCGTCGAGTGCGTCCTTGCGGACGGGCTCGCCGGCGTCCGGGGCGCGCGAGGGTATAGCGGCGTCCACACCCGGGGCGGGAGCGGAGCCCTTATCGGGGGCGTCGTGCAAGTGGGTGCCTTTCCGCGGCTCAGGCCGGACGGTGGGCGATCGCGATCAGCTCGTCGAGGGTGAAGCCGCGCTTGCCGGCCTCGTTGGTCGGCTTGATGAAAGCCTTAAGTGCCGGAGCCGCTTCATCGAGCATGGCGGCAAGACGCGGTACCGTCTCGGCCGGGACATTCATAGTCTTGACCCAAGACTGGAAGTCCATGCCCTTCGGCGCGTGCTCGTGGTGGACAAGCTTCATGCCGACCTTGGCCACCAGCCCCAGCCACTCCGCTGTGTCGAGCGCGCGGCCATGGCTCGGATCGCGTAGCTTCTCGAAGGCGTTGTAGGCGGCTGCAGCGCTCTTCAGCTCGGCTGTCGAGAAGCCAGGCGTCGTCTCGGCGTCGGGCGAGACGTTGTCCACCAGAGCGAAGGTGCCGCCGGGCTTCAGGACGCGGTGCACTTCGGCGAGAAACTTCTCGATGGTGGGAAAATGATGGGGGGCAATGCGGCAGGTAACGAGATCGAAGGACTTGTCGGGGAAGGGCAGCGCCTCGGCATCGGCGATGGCCGTCTCCATGTTGGAGATGGATTTCTCGGCTGCGAGCTTTTTCACCTGCTCGAGCATTTCGGGCGTCAGGTCGCTGGCGACGACTTTCGCCACGTGGGGTGCAAAAACGGCTGCCGTGTGGCCCGCGCCGGTCGCGACATCGAGGGCGATCCAGTGCTTTTGCGGCGCAACCAGCTCGACGAGGCGGGCGAGGCTCGCGCCCTTGGCGTGCACGGTCGAGGTCAGATAGGCGGCGGCGTTAGCACCGAATTGCTGCTGGACGAGCTCCTTCGACATGTCCGGGACCTTTCGTTAACGGTTACGCAACGCTGACGGCCAAAATCGCGGCAAGCCACGCGTTGCTTTCGCAGTTTCATAGCATGCCATAGCTAGGCTCGCAGCATGAGCACCGTGACCGATCTGCCCCGCCAAATGAGGGATGCCGTCACCCAGGAATTTCAGGGAGAGCGGATCCTCTGGGCCGGGCGGCCCAGTGCCACTAGATCGTTTCTCGTTTCGCTCCCGATCTGGCTGTTCGCCATTCCCTGGACGGCCTTCTCGCTCGGCTGGGAGTGGATGGCGCTCGGCGGGTGGCTGTCGGGCAAGCCCAGCCCGAGCACCACACACAGCATCATGGGGGTGGTCTTCCCGCTGTTCGGCGTGCCGTTCGTGCTCGTCGGCCTCGGCATGATGGCGACGCCGTTCCTGGCGTGGCGTTGGGCGCGGCGCACGGTTCACATCATCGGCGACAAGCGGATCGTGACGATGACAGTGGGGCGGAGCCTCAAGGTGAAGACTCATCCGACCGCATCGATTACGCGACTGGAGCGCATCGAGCGCCGCGGTGGCTCGGGGACCCTCAAGGTGATCATGGGCACGCACCGCGACAGCGACGGCGACAAGACCGAGACGACCGAGGTGTTCTACGGCATCCCGGAGGTTCGCAAGGTCGAGCGGCTGCTGATGGCGCATGTGGACGGGGACCGGCGCGCGGCCTAAGGCTTGCCGACATGATCGACGACGACCAACGCGCCCACATCCTGGCCCGTCTCCGAACCGCCGAGGCCGAGGAGGGCGTGCGCATCCTCTTCGCGGCCGAGAGTGGCAGCCGCGCCTGGGGTTTCGCCTCGCCGGACAGCGACTGGGACGTGCGGTTCATCTACGCGCATCCGCTGGCGTGGTATCTGCGTCTCACCGAGGGGCGGGACGTGATCGAGCGGCCGCTAGACGACCGGCTCGTCGATTTCGTCGGCTGGGATGCGCGTAAGGCATTGCAGCTGCTGCTCAAGTCGAACCCGGCGCTCTACGAGTGGCTGTCATCTCCGCTCGTCTACATCGACGATGGGGCGTTCCGGCCGGCGGCGACGAGCCTGTTCGAGCGGCACGCGAGCGCAAAGACGCTGGCGTATCACTATGCGGGCGTCGTCGAGGGGCACTGGAGCCGGAACATCGCCGGGCGCGAGGCGGTGAAACTGAAGCGGTACTTCTATGTGATCCGGCCGCTGCTGGCGCTGCAGTGGGTGATCGAGCGCGGCACGCCGCCGCCGATGAGCATCGGGGCACTGCTCTCGGGCTCGGTTGTTCCGGGCGGGGTGCGGCGCGCGATTGAGGATCTCATCGCGCTGAAGCGGACGACGCCGGAGCTTGGGGATGGTCCGCGGATCGGCGTGTTGGACACCTGGATCGAGGCGCAGATGGCGGCGCTCGATCCGGCGCGGCATGCGTTGGCCGAGCATGACCAGACGGCAACGCGGGTGGAGGCGGATGGGCTGTTTCGGGGGCTGGTGGGAGTAGAGCTTGATTGAGGTACAGCGGCTTTGAGCAAGTGGCCGCCCCTCACGCCGACCCTCTCCCGATGCGAGTGCAGAGCATGGGGAGAGGGGGAAAAAGCGGCCTACCGCAGCGAATCCCCGATCAAATCCCGCGCCACGACGTGGCGTTGCACCTCGTTGGGGCCTTCGCCGACGCGGCGGATGCGGAGCTCGCGGTACCAGCGCTCGAAGGGGAAGTCCTTGGTCATGCCGTAGCCGCCGAAGATCTGCATGGAGCGGTCGACGACACGGCCGGCGGCCTCCGAGGCGACGAGCTTGGCGAGGCCCGCCTCCATGCGGAACGGCTCGCCCGCGTCGCACTTGGCCGCGGCAGCGAGGCACATCAGCGTGGACTGGCGCAGGTCGATCTCGTTATCGACCAGCATCCACTGGATGGCCTGGCGCGAGGCGAGCTTGGCACCGAATGTCTCGCGCTGCTTGGCGTAGTCGAGGGCCAGCTCGTGGGCCTTGAAGGCCGGAGCCAAGCATTGGGCGGCGTAGGGGATACGTTGGCGCGAGAGGCGCTCGTTGGCGATGGCGAAGCCCTTGTTCAGCTCGCCGAGGATGGCCGTGTCCGGCACCTTCATGTCCTCGAAGCCCAGCTCGGTGGCGTAGTGGGACGAACGCAGCGTGTGCACGATGCGGCGGACGTGGAAGCCGGGGTTCGACGTCTCGACGATGAAGCAGGTGACGCCGCCGCGGCCCTTCTCGGGGTCGGTGCGGGCAAAGACGAGACCGAAGTCCGCCTTGTCGGCGCCGGAGATGAACACCTTCGAGCCGTTGATGGTCCAGCCCTCGTTGGTCTTCACAGCGCGGGTGCGAATGGCGCGGGCCGGATCGGAGCCGCCCGAGGGCTCGGTGAGGCCGAAGAAGGCTTTCTTCTCGCCGCGCAACATCGGGTAGAGGTAGGCCTCCTTCTGCTCGGGCGTGGCCTCGTAGAGCTGGGCGAGGCCTGCGGCGCCGAAGACGCCGTAGCAGGGCACGTAGAGGCCGGCACGGTGCTGGCCCATCTCGATGGCCAAGAGCACGCGGGTGGTCATGTCGATGCCGGGGCCGCCAAACTCAGCCGGGATGTCGAGGCCGTAGAGGCCCATCGCTTTCACCTTGGCGACGAGGCGCTCGCGATCCTCGGGGGGCAGCTCGCTGGCGTCGGGATCGAGCTTGTCCTCCAGCGGCACGATCTCCTCGCGCACGAAGCGGCGGACCTGGGCGATGATGGCTTTCTGCTCTTCCGAGGGCTCGAGGTTCATAGGCGTGTCCTGTGTGCGCGATGTCAGAGCGGGCTGAGGCGGCCGAGGGTGGGCAACGGCTTGCCGACGTTGCCGGTGGGCACGCCACCGTGATCGTGGACGTGGAGCATCAGTAGCTCCTGGTAGCGGGTGGTGTACTGCTGGTTGATCTCGACGCGGAATTGAGTAGCGCCAGGGGCCAAGTCGGCCATCGCCTTCTCGATCTCACTTCTGACGCCGAACAGCGAGCGGCCACCGGCAAAGCCGATGAAGACGACATCGCCCTTGGCGTCGGCGAGCTGGAATACGCCAAGCTGGCCGGGCAACTTCTTCACGTTCTCAGGCGTCAGCGGCACCCAAGCCTTGGTCATGCGGATGGCCATGGCCTATCCCTCTCCTCGGTCTGCGACATCCTGCATTTCAACAAGCTCGATAGCGGCCCCCGACCGCTGCAGTAGCGGGGCTGCCTCCGTCCGCCGCTTGTCCTGGCGAAACCGGTCGAGCCCGTCACGCGAGGCGAAGCGCAGCACGTGCATTTCGACCGTGCCATCGGCGTTGCGCAAGCGGCGTTCGAGCGTGCCGCCGTATTCGGCGAGAAGGGGGAGCACGCGCGCCTCGTAGGCCTGGAAGTCGGCGACTCCCGCCGCTGGCACGCGCGCGATCAGCGCCAAAACGAGATCGGACAAGCCTCAGACTCCCTTGAACACGGCCTTCCTCTTCTCCAGGCGTGCGCGCATGCCTTCCTGGCCGTCCTGTGAGGTCCGGGCCTTGTCGACGAGGAGATCGATATCCTCGTGGGGGATGTTGTCACGGAACTGCATCTCGCGGGTGATCAGCGCCTTCATGGCGCGAAGGGAGAGCGGCGCATTGTCGGCGAGGCGCTGAATCACCTTGGCGGCCGCGGCTTCCAGGTCGTCGTGCTCGGCGAGGTGCGAGATCAGCCCGAGATTGTGGAACTCCTCGGCCGACAGCGGATCGCCGAGCAGCAGCACCTTCTTCGCGATCACCGGATTCGCCACCTCGAGGATCTTCTTGGCCAGGAACCAGCTCGGGGCGAGACCGACCTGGGCGAGCGACATGCCGAAGCGGGCCTTCTTCGATGCGACGACGATGTCGCAGTGGAGTGCCAGCTCGTTGCCGCCGGCGATGGCGTCGCCCTGGACGATGCCGACCACCGGCAGAGGGTACATCTCGATGGCGTGCAGCATGTGCTCGATGCCGCTCTCGCCCTGCGGGTTATTGCGGCGCCACTTGAGGTCGAGGCCGGCGCAGAAGACCGGGCCGGCGCCACGCACGACGGCGACGCGCTCCTCGGGGCCGGGAGGTGCTTCAAAGGCGGCCTTGACGAGCATCATGGTATCGCCGTCGAGGGCGTTGCGCTTCTCGGGCCTGTTGAGGAGCACGGTGCGCACCGCGCCCTCGACCTTCCATTCGACGACTGCCATGGGGAACTCCTTGGTTGCGCCTTCGGATGCCCACATTGCATCCGGCGCTTGCTTCATTGCGCCTTCGGATGCCCACATTGCATCCGGCGCGCGGATGCTGGGACTCCGCAGGTAGCCCTTACGTGCGCCATCATAGGCACAGGGCCGGGCGACGGAGCAACTTCTCGTGGATCATTCGAACGGCGGGAGTGCGGCCTGCGCCTTCCTGCTGAGGCTTTTGCGGACGAGGCGATACG
>LNFM01004301.1_pt1 | contig 56287 bp, 59 predicted proteins | sample 596031 | NCBI WGS metagenome assembly LNFM01 (sample SAMN04254537, study PRJNA301005) | activated carbon metagenome | isolation source: dual media filters at the Ann Arbor, Michigan drinking water treatment plant | place: USA: Ann Arbor
CTTTGGCCAACTCAGGAATATAAGTTGCAACAGTGCCCCGGTCGCTCGCCCTGTCCAGGTCGGCGTGAACCTCCCCCGCCAATGCTTGTAGATCGATCATAGTCATTCCGGGTCTTAGCCCAGCCCTATAGCCCGCGACTTGAGGTTAAGCTTAGCCCGGGCCGCGCTCCCGGCCCCGCAACACGTCGTCTCACCGCGACAGTCGCTGGTGAAAGCGCGCCGTGTGCGATTGCACGCGCGCCCCAGCCGGAGCATAAAGGCTCGCTTCCCCGCGGACGTGGTGGAACGGTAGACACACAGGACTTAAAATCCTGAGGCGGCAACGCCGTGTGGGTTCGAGTCCCACCGTCCGCACCAAATCATACTTACCGGCCTGAACCAGTCGGAGAAGCCTGAATGGATGGGCGATTCCGCCGGTTCGATAACCCACATTTCGCTGGTAGGGCACACAGTTCCCAAACAGCAGTTTTGGCACTGTTCGGCGGGCGGCGAGGTGGCCGCAATCCCATAGTTTTCGCGGGTTTGCGATGAAGTTGATGGCGGTTCGATAAGTCGAATCGAAGTCAACGGCGGCACGCGCGGGCTTTTGCATTTTTTCTTGCAGTTCGATCTTGCGGGCATGAAGGCTGCGCACCTGTTCTTCATAGGCTGCGATCACTCCGGCGTTGTCCGCATTGAGTAAGCGCTCCATGATATGCGCGCTCTTGCGCTCGATCTGCTGCAACTCGTCTTTGAGCGTGCGGCGCTGCTCGCTCTGGCTCTTGTCCAAACTCTTGCAGGTTTCACGCAGCATATCCTTGAGCGCGTCCAGTACCTTCTCGCTGGGCCGCAGGTGATCGAGGAGTTTCTCGAAATCACCCTCAATCGTTTCCTTGCGGATGGACTTACGGCCATCGGCGCAGGTTTTGGTTTGACAGAAGTAGTAGGCATAGCGCCCATTGCGGCCCTTCGACCATGCCGCTGTCATGGGCCGCTCGCAACACGCGCACGTAACGATGCCGCGCAAGGGGAATTCCTCGCGGGTGTCTTTCCGCGACGAAACCTTGCCCGGCTTGTTCAATCGTTCCAATACGCGCTGGTGCGTTTCGAAACTAATGAGCGGCGTGTGCTTGCCCTGCACCAGGCTGATGCCCCATTTGGGCGCGTCCATGTACCCGGCATAAATGGGCCGTTCCAGCAACTCGCGGATTTTCTGTAAATGCACTTCACGGCTGCGCTTGCCCAGAAAATTGGGATAACGCTCCAGATGGCGCTGCACTTCCACCTGACTTGCGAAACGGCCTGACGCGAAACCTTCCAGAACCTCGCGGATCACTGACGCTTTGGGTTCATCCGGCACCAGAATCTTGCCCTGACCGGGGCTGCGCTCATAGCGATAGCCCAGAGGCTTGGCGAAAACCCAATAGCCATTCAGAAAGCGCGAGCGCATCCGGTTGATGACTTGCTCGGCGTTCTTCTGGCGCTGGTGCTGGGATACGGAGGCAAGAAGATTCTCGACAAGGATGCTGTCGGAATCTTCGCCGAATTCGATGGATGGGCTTTCCAGCTTGCCACCTGCGCCGCCAATGGCTGCACGTAACTCAATATGAGCTTGCAGGCCTCGCGCAAGGCGGCTGATGTCGTCAATAATGACAACATGGTCGGCTTTCGCACGGTGCTTGCGGAGATAGGCCAGCATGATGAGCATAGCGGGCCGGTCGATCACGCCACCCGATACGGCTTCGTCGCGGAAGACTTCAACAACGGAATATCCTTTGTGCCGCGCATATTCGCGGCAGCGGTTTTCCTGCGAGGCGAGGCCGTCACCTTCTTTCAATTGGGCTTTGCTGGATACGCGGCAGTAAATAACGGCCCGTGTGGTAGGCGCGGCAGTGCTCATGGGAGTTTTCTCTCCTTTTCTTGTTGGTGGTTGTTGTCATTGGCAGCTGTCGCCTCCGGCGGGAGGTCGGCGCTTTCACATAAAAGCGGTGTTGCGGCGGCTTGCTGGAAATAGTCTATCATATTGGAATTAAACAAGGAATCATTATCATTCGCGGCATTGGTCGCCAGTTGCACCGGATGCACGCCATAAGCCATATCGGCCACGGCTTCGGCGACGCTCCAGAGCGCTGCGATCATCTCGCGCTTTTGGTCAGGCGTAAGGTCGAACTCATCAAAGAACGGCAAATATTTTTCTACATCGAGTGGCATGGCTTGGCACTTATCCTTTCCCTGCGAAGCCGAGAGCGCTATGCGCCAGAGGCTTCGCAAAATTTTTTATAAGCGCCGATCATGCACGCGCCCGCGCCGCAAGTCGGGAAGATGCGGCGTGGGCGGAAGTTTGATATTTATGCAGCGCTGTCTTTCATCGTCCGGTGAAGTGCGAGCGTCGCGCGATAGAGTTGCAGCGCGAGTTCTAAATCCTGCTCGATTACCAGCAACGTGCCGATGGCAAGATTGCGCTTTTCAAGTTTCATCGCGGCTGCGGCTTCGCTGGTGTGATGCACAGCGGAGAGCAAGCGTTGATCGATGGCGCTAATCAGGACTGAAAGCGTGCGGTTGGTGGATGTGCTCATGGTTTTTCCCCCTATGCCAGCGCGGTGTTGAAAGGGGCGGTCGAGAGCCAGCGAAACGCGGTATCGCCTTCATGCGCATGATCCCAGATCACCCACGCATAGCGGTGCTTGGCGGTGTGCGCCGTGGCGCGGCCCGGATCGCCCAAAGGAAAGCAAACGCAATCATCTAGCGCGTAAATCACGCTCGGCGGGCGGCGGACAAAATCAGCGTGCCGCCGTGGATGACAGAGCGAGGCGATATTCAGCAGCATGGCCACGCGCCCGCCCGTGTCAGCGGTAAACGTCAAAGCCTTCTCAACGAATTTATCAGCCATGCCCCAGCCATAAGGTGGGTTGGTCACGATGTTGCGGGCAAAAGGCTTTTGCAGCGTCAGAAAATCATAGCCGGGATAGCCGTAGCCCCAATCCGTAATGTCGGTGGCAATAACGTCATACCCGGCCCGCACCAAGTCGCGGCCAATCGCGCCATCACCGCAAGCGGGTTCCCAGATGTCGCCGTCAAACTGCTCGACCGATAACAACGCTTGAATTGCTGCGGGTGGTGTCGGGTAAAACTCAAACGGCGCGCGGCGATCCGGAAAGCGCGGCTTGAAATAGGTTGAATATTCTTGTGATGCGACTTGCATGGCTTAGTTCCTTTCGTGTTCGGCAAACCCAATAAAAAAAAGGGGTTCGCATGAACCCTTGGCCCTCGCCGAGAGCGGGGGTGCAAGTGCAAGGAGGCTCCGAACGAGGGGCCACGCCGATAGGTGGGGATGCGTTTGGATGCCTTGCGCGCGCAAGGGGCGGCTGCCCCTTAGCTTCTTGCGTCAGGGATGGAAGCCCGAAGGGCCGAGACAAGCGACGCGACGGCTCGGTTCACGAGAGCCCGGCCCCGGCAATTGAGCCGGGGGGAACGCCAAAGGCTTTTGATTTCAGACGTTGCTTATCATGTGGTTGGCAACGAGAAGCTGCCAATAAGCGTCTTGAGCTGCTTTTCTCTCATAAAATAAACCGATCGCCGCGCACGCGTCATGGCAACGTAGAGCTTATTTCGAGTTTGAGGCTTTAACTGATCTAACTTATTGCCAGCAAAGTGCTTGTAAGTTTCATCGTTGAGAACAACACAAACATCGACGAAATCATTTTCGCCCTTCGATGCGCCCCAGTTTCTAGAAGCGCAATCGTACTTGCCCGCATCTCGGAAAAACAGCTTTACGGTCGCATGGTCCCGGTAGATATCTGCGATCAACTTATCATTATCAACAAATTCAACTTCGGTCGCATCTGTCCGCTCGGACTCAATACTGATACCGAGTTTTTCTTTAATGAACTCGCATATTGTAGGGCTGCACCGATGGCTCTTGCCCAGGGTTTCTTGATCGGCCAGAAGCCCCAACTGTTTGACGCGGCTGATGTAGCCGGCAAAGCTCTCATGCAAGTTTTTATTGACGTTGCCGTCTCTGCTCGTATCGAAGGTATGCTGGTAAAAATCTCCGACAAAGATCGATGCGGATCGTGCATTTACGAAGTGCGTTAAGAAATTAAAATCATGTGCAGCAAAGTCTTGCACTTCATCGATCATCGCTACGTCAAAATATTTGCTGATCCTGTTCTCGACGAGGCCTCCAAAGCCCTCGGAGTCGATGAACTTGGCGAGCCGGTTGGAGTATACTCGCCCAAACTTGTCGATGAAACGATCGAGCCCTGCGGCAAACCTATTTTGACATGGATCGAAAGTTAGGCCTTTGGCATCTGTCGTGAACAGCATGAAAGGCTTGAAACAAAATCCGTACAGAAATGAAAAGTAGGTGAAGACATGAATGTTGGATGGCACGCATCCAAATTTTTCGATGATCCGGCGCTTGATGTTACGCTCGTTGTTGTTTGTAAACGTGATGATAGCAAATCGCTCGTCGATGTTTAGGCGCTCGATGAGAAGGCGGGTCTTGCCAGACCCTGCAACTGCCAAAACTATGCGGTTATCCATTTCACTGCTCTCACAACATAGTCTGGACAGGTAAGCTCCTCATCTGCCTCCAACAGCGCAAGAGCCGCCTCTGTCTTGTTCTTCAGCATGTAATCTTGAGTAGTCAGAGTGCGTCTTCCCGCAGCAAATTTTTTCTCACAGAGTTCTTTGTTGTCCTGATAAATGCAAATTTCAAAAGTGTGGCGATCGTTATCGGGATCAGCGAAAACATTGATGTTTGATCCAACATAGTCTGCGTAGCGATCCACGCAATTCACCTGATGGTCCATATCATTGTCGCGCAGAACTGCGACTTTTCCGCCCAAAATCTTAGCGATGTCGAGGTACCGCTTAAATGTTAGTCCATCAACTGCCATGATGTAGACGCCTACATCATGCGGTTTGTTATCGGTGACCTGTTTGAATAGTCGATCCATGAGGATGTATTCTGCATCCCCTTCCACCAAGATGACTTTTTGAGATAGTGCGAAGTCCAATATCCCGTGATCCGGTGCTTTTAAGAAGAACTTCGCTGTATCCGAAGATAAATTCGCAAGCGTCATCGCCTTAACGCCCGAAGTGTGAAGAAGGATGGCGTTGCGTAAGTCCAGTCTTGATGCGATCAGGTTGCTGTGGGTCGCTATTATAAGCTGCTGATCGTCAGAGGCGCGTATTTTTCCAATCAGCCTGCTCATGTTGATGTGGCTTAAATGGTTTTCCGGCTCTTCCAGTAGAACGACGTCTAGCTTGTTATTATTTTTCGTCCTGCTCAGCGCAAAGTCGGTTTTTACAAAGCATTGGCGGCCTTTGCCGCGATTGTCGACTGGGATGTCATCCTCTAGCAGCGTCAGGTCGGTACGCAAATTAGTTTTTGTATCGCTCTTTATTGAGAATGCGTACGAAGGCAAACGTTGATTAAGGCTTGCAAGGGCAGTCTGCCTGAAAGTCTGCTTCGATTTCCTGTATTCGTATTGATGTTTATTGTACTCAGTGCCGACAATGTGGGCGTCATACATGCTGTTCACGTAATCTCGAACCGCATAGTCGCTGCCAATTTGGGCGGTGTCGATAACGATGTGCCTTAGAAATTTCTTATAGCCGCTGTAGCCGTCCCCTTGGAAGGTCGTGAATTTCACGGTGTAGTAGTCAAAGGGAAATATGGGGTCGTCGCTTTTTAGAATCTCCTTGATTTCCTCGCCTAGCGATTGATCAGGAGAGCATTCCAGCCGCAGTCCGTCATGCTCTTGCGACTTACAGTTGTTTTTTCCATTCAGTTGAAAATTGTTTTGTTCATTGAACCAAAGTTCAATGAACATGATCGGTAGATCGTTGTAATTCTTCTTAGAGGCCAAAAAAGCGCTGACAGCTTCAGCGCGAATGAGACGCTCAGCACCGATGGCTTCAAATTGACTTCGGCTACCACTCAGTACGAGGTTGATAGCTGTAAGGATGCTACTCTTCCCAGCCTCGTTCGCGCCGATTAGAATGTTTAGAGATTTATTGAGCAAGAGCTCTAAATCATTAAATCGCTTGAAGTTATGGAGAATGACTTTTTCGATATATTTCATATTTTCAACCAGACATTCCGGAAATTACTGCAAAGCTCATCGCGCGGCCTCTGCCGCGATGTGACCGGCGAAGCTGGTGACGAACGTCTTGAGGCTTGTCATATCGTCCAGTTCCGCATAAGCACCATTCGTCGAAGCGGTGCGCGGCGAGGTGATGATGGCGGCAGCGGAATAGAGCTGCTCCTGCATAAGGCGCTGGCAGAGGATGTTGTATCGCTGTTGGTACGACGCCCCGGCGAACTCCTTGAATACGGGGAAATGCGGGGAGCGGTCGGTTACGGGCCTTCGTGACTCAGGCGCATCCTCGACCATCATCATCCAGCCAACGAATGGGCGGGGTTGTTTCCCGAATGCACCCTCGCGATAGGCTGTCCAGAGATCATGTGCCGTTCCGATAGCTTCTTCGGTACGGTTGTTGAAATTATTGCCGAAGGATGGGCCGACCTGGCTTTTGAATTCGACGGCGGCGATGAGCCGTCCTTCGTTGATGACCACCAGATCCCATAGCTTGGTGGGACGGAAATATCCGGGCAGGGTTACGACCGCGCGGCCCTGATGAATGTCGGCATGGCCGAGGCCGTTGTTGCGCACAAGATCGATAACCAGTGCAACGAAGCCATCCATGTTCTTTCCGGCGGTCACGCCAGCGCGTTCGCCAGCATCGATGTTGCCGGATTCAATTTGCTTCTGACGCGCCATCTCGCGGTTGCCCCAGAAGGCTTGAACCGCCTCGCGCGATTGTTTCTCATAATCTGCAAGATCGATCGCCATCTAGTCTGTGTTCCCTTCGATGGCGGCTCGTTCGGCGGCTGTCAGGCCGTAGAGCTTGAAGACGGCCTTGTTGCAGGCGACTGTATCGCCGCGCTCGGCGGCGGCGATCAGTGCTTTGCGAACCGCAGGCGAGACAGCGGACCAATGGGGAACCCGGATACGGCGCAAATACTGCGCCTGAAAGCGCATGTAGCCGCCGAGCATCCGGGTGGAATAGGTCGCAACAAACAAGCGGGCGATGCCTGAGAGCAGCACGGCCTGCATAGCCTTGAGATCCCAATCATCGGAGGTGATGAAATAGAGATTGTGATGAGGATAGAGCTTGCCTTCCTCGTACACGATATGGGCCTGTCCCTTGATGTCGGGGATGAGCAGCTTGGGCTTCGCGGCGATTGCCGGATAAATGCGATCAATCGTTCTGTACCAGCTGGCCGGCGACTTCTCGGCAACGTGGCGCTTGGCAATTAGCTCCTTTCGCGCTTCGAGATAGGCGCGGAGCTTGGGATACATCTTGAGATCCACAAGGCCGCCGTCATCCTTGAACGGGTTGATGACGCCGAAGCCGCGCCATGCGACGTGGCCGCCATTGATGTCGCGCGTCATGACCAGAGGGAGTTTGCGATCCGCTTCGACGTCAAGCTCGTCGAAAAGCCCGATGAAAGCCTTGTCGGCACCGGTGGCAACGCCGATGCCAACCTTGCAACCAGCTTCTTCGAGAGTGGGAAACGCGCTTTCCAATCGCCTGACAACGGCCAGCTGGTCGAATGATTCAAGAATCCACGGTTCAGATCCCGAAGCCACCCCGTGTAGTTCGCGGACCCCGCTTTCAGGCGGCGGCACGGCTTTGCCTGTGAAGGCTTTGGCCAACTTCTTGAAGCCAGCTGCGCTGATTTCCGGGCGACGGGCAACGCGGGTGCTCTTGCCCCTTTCGCGGGCGATGATGGTGATGGCAGGATAGGCGATCACATCGCTATGGAAGGCGGGGGTGTCCACCATGTCCACATAGGTGCGTAGATGAAACGATCCCGCCACCAACTTGCGGAGTGGCCCGCCATAACGATTTTTCATCCAGCGATCGGCGCAGATGAATCCGAGAACGCCGGCCTTGGATAGCTGCGCCAGCGAATGTTCGATGAACGGGACATAGAGATCGGCGCGGTCATAGATTGTGTGATAGCGCGAGCGGTACTCGGCCATAAGCACATCGGGAATGAGTTCCTGCCGGACATAAGGCGGGTTGCCGATCACCACATCAAACTGATGTGGGAAGTCTTGCAGCAGAAAGTCGCCCTGCTTCAGCCATGCGTTTATAAGCTGGGCACACTGGGCAGCGTCAACGTCGGACGAGCGGAGCAACCTCAGCGTGGCGGCCTGCGCTTTGAAGAACGTCGCTTCGTGTAATTCAACGCCCCGGATTGCACCCGACAACACCCGGCCCATATCACGCGCAGGAATTTTGTGACGCTTGGCGGATTCTATGAGCCGGGCGATCGCAGGGAGCAGGAAGTCGCCGTCACCAAACGAAGGCTCCAGCAAGCGCAACTCATGGAGCGGTCGATCAGCGGTGTAGCCCGACAGGTCAAGGATGAAGTCCACGACTTCTTTGCGAGTGAAGATTGCGCCACGTGCCTCGATCCCGGCGGTCGCGAGCGCCCTGACAGCCGCAGGAACCGGCGAGAGTTCGGGAAATGCGAGTTGCCGCGCTGTCGATGTTCTTGCCGCCATTATCGACCTCTCGCAATTCTGTTTCGAGAGATAGCACCGGCGGCATTGCTTTTATCGGCAGCGCTACGGTTTTGAACGAGATCGCTTACGGCACGACGGATGACCCACGCGACCGATACGTCATCGTCACGGGCGATCGCGCAGATCGTCCGATACGTCTGCTCGTCAAGGCTGACGGACAGGCGCGCGGTTTTCGGATTGGGAGATTGACGACTCATGAAGTGATGATAGTTGCACCACTTTGGTGCAGGCAAGATTTTTCCCAATCCAATGCATCAAACCGCTGTGGGTATGTTCGCAAGATTTCAAATTGCCAGTCTGTCGGTCACCCTTGCGTCTACGGTCCCCATTCGGCATCCACCTCATCGCGTAACCGCGTCAGTTCGCCGATTTCCGCCTGAGATAATGAGATTGACTCAAGATCTCTGTCGAAGCTGAGGAAGTGTCTGCCTTCGTGGCTAAGGACATGAGAGATGTAGGCCTTGATAATTTTGGCGTAGTCGATCTCATTTTGCTCGACGCACAATGCCTGTGCCTCGTGACGGTCGTTTTGCATCGTGGATCTCTCCTGCTGGTTGGCGAAATTCATACGTCGCACGGAGCACGAGTTTGGGAGAAAGTTCCAGATTCGACCACCCCGTGTTGAGCCGGGAGGGATGCAACGGGAGGCGCGCAGCGGGCCTCCCTTGCCGAGGTGTCGCGACGCCGAGACAAGATGGTGCTGTATGACAGCACACATCTTGCGCAACATCTTAAGCCAACTTTTCAGTTGCGGTTGTCGCTGCTCAGGATCTGATTGGACAACGCGTTTGATAGGTTTCCCGCTCTCAGACATCGAATGAGATACGAACGAGCCAGCGGAGCATCGTCAACATTTTCCCAAGGTAGGGCCAGCTAGGCCCCATCGTGAATGGTGACAATGGTATGGAACTTGAGAGATGGTTGACACTTCGCACCATAATCTAGAGCTGGGCTTCTTTAATCGCTTCGTTGCATACGACTGCGATGACAAAAACGACGGTTTCGATGACGAAACCATTCAATGGTTTTGCCCGGTTGAGATGCAGATTGTGATTCGGCGACTGTGGTTCTTCGGCGGTAGCGCCTTTGGCATGGACATCGCGGAGGATCTTGGGGTCGGTAAGGGTTCTAATGGAAGCCGATGGGGCATCGTCGCGGGCTTCTCGCCTCGCGAAAGCAGCGACCTAGATGAGTGGCTAACATTGCTGGCAAGAGATACTTGGCGAGGTTGCTTGGTTTCAATTTCCTACAGCATTCCAGAAACCGCGATCGAATTGTTCCTCGGCCCAGCCACGCCTAGTGGACCCACTCCACGCCTGCGCGTTTGAACCCGCGCGTTACGGTGGCGGGAGAAACCTTGTAGCGCTTTGCGACCTCGATGATTGGCAGGCCTTGCTGCATGACCGCGCGATGGCCAGCGAGGATTGTGTCTATCGACAGGGATGGCGGGCGTCCTAGCGCTTTGCCGCGTTGCTTTGCGGCTGCAAGCCCTAGCGCCGTATTTTCACTAATGATGTCGCGTTGGAATTCGGCGAAGGCGGCGAAGAGGTGATAGACGAGTTTGCCGCCGGGCGTAGTGGTGTTGATGCCTTCGGCCAGCGAGCAGAAATGGATGCCTTCGTTTTCGAAGCGCACCAGCAGGTCGGAGAGGTGCTGGACGGAACGACCAAGACGGTCGAGCTTGAGGACGACTAGAGCATCGCCGCGCTTTAATGTCTTGAGCGCCTTATCGAGTCCGGGGCGGCTGGCTTTGCCGCCGCTGATGCCGTGATCTTTGAAGATGTGGTCGCACTGCGCAGCTTTAAGAGCATCGAGCTGCATGCGCAGTTTTTGATCTTGGGTGGAAACCCGCGCGTAGCCTATCCTGCGCCCTGTAACTTCGATGCTTGGGAAAAAGAAGGCGTTCATGACGTCACCTCGCCAAAATCGATCCTTTTTGTCGAGGTGTTGCGGGCGCTAGTGCTAGTGCCCCAGATTGGCGGATTTCCGCCGCGTTGCCAGTGTCGTGCTTTCATTCTCGTGCTAGTTTTTCCTCCTCTACAATAACGATCGTTTATGTTGAGCAGAAAAACCCTAGCAATAGCAAGCCTGAGTACCATCGTATGCACACAGGCGGGGCTCGCTGAGGAGGCGTTCAAGAGTTCGAAATTCCTGACCTATCCGGCAGATTCACAGAAGAGCTACATCGCCACATCTGTGCTGATGGCTGTTGCTATCGCAGGCGATAATAACCCGGAACAAAACAGATGCTTAAAGCGGTGGCTGACAGAGAACGATGGTATCGGATTTCCAACTGTCAAAGCTGCAATGGATCGCTTCCCTGAACACCATCCGACAGGCGTCATCGTTGCCGTGCTTGAGAAGGAATGCGGCTCATTCAAATTCGTTGCTAAATAGCGGGACTATAGGGATGGCTTAGTTATTGTTGGGTTTGTCGTGGGAAGTGCTTCTACGTGGCGTGCTACTGGATCAAAATTCACTGTGGCCCCCAAGTTCGTTTCGATTTCCTCCAATCTATTTCGCATTCCGCCCGCGTCCTTCGCCGATTCATCGACCGCCTGCTCCCGCTCGTCTTCATCCAAATCAGGATCGGTCATGCACTCTTGATACGTTTCAGCGCGGCTGTCGATGCCCGTGGCTTCTTCCTTGTACTGCACCAGTTCTGATATGCGGGATTGCCCGGCGTCTTTGTGTTCGCCCATCGTCTTGCCTTTGAAATCTACACCCTGCACTTCGTCCGGCGGCACCGTGCGGCCATCTTCGGTTTCGACGCGACCGTCGGCATACGGAAAAATGGGCTCGCCGGTGACTGGGTGGCGGGCGGCATTGCTTATGAGAGCCTGATAGTCGTGGCGGGCGTCTTTTAGCATGCCTTCGATCCGTTCGAGCAGTTCGCGCGCTTTATCCCGGATGTCGTCGAAGGCCTTGTATGTTTCGCGGAGCTTCTCGGCCAAGCGCTGGCTCGTGATAACCAATAATAGCGTCTCCATCCGCTCCTTACGACCACGCTCCGCGTGGTCGTCGCTCGTAGCGCTACGCCCTCCGAGCGTGAAAAACTCCTGTTCACGCTTTTCCTTGGCCTCGATAATGATTTCTTTGTGTTTGAGCTTGACCAGCGCGGGGTCCAGCGGGCCGAATAACTGGCCCTTCACCGCCTCAAACGCTTCATCCAAATTCGGTAAGTTCTTAAAGTCCGTCTTCAATTTATTCCGCACACCCGTTTTATGACTATTGTACCGCAATCAGCCCCCAAAAGTCAAAAAATGACTGATGATCATGGACTTAGGTTAGTTTTGGCGGCCTTAGCAACGTCTTGCATCCCGGCCCGATGACGGGTACCCTACAAATGATTTTGATCCGTTTGTTTGGATAGAATTGGAGGATGCGATGCCAGTGGGCGACCGCTACAAATCGCAGAGTGCAGGAAGCACGACAACTCGTCAGAAGAAGACAGACTCGCCTCTGCGCAGTCGGCAGAAGGTAGAAAGTTCTGATGCGCACTCGGCACCATTACTCAATGACGCTATCATTACTGCGATTAGCCAGCGCCTTATTGACCTTTCGGTGCGCGATCCGGTTCATGGATTTACGCCTGAACGGTATTGGCGGGCGGTCCTCGAAATCCTAACAAAAGAAAATAATACCGGCGTTCGAAGTGACGACCCGAAAGAGAGGATGAAAGCCTTGGCGGCGGGCAGTGGCTTTTCGCCAAGTCAGCTTTTTCCCTCGATTAAGCGAGGAGATACTGAGCAAGTTCGGAGCAGGTCGGCTGCCTTCTTCGGTGTTGTAAAGAACGTTATTGAAGGGCTGTTGAAGACGGGAGTAGCTCCCAATCCTCGCAATTTGAAATCCGTAATTCCATTTAGTATTGGAAAAGGAATACAGTCAGATGATATGATGAATTCGTATATATCTGAATTGAGGAATTATATTCACAGTGACGAGCAATTAAAACGGAAATACAGACGCCGCGCGGAATTCCCCGATCCGACGCAGCGCGCCGATGCCGAAGTGAACCGGCCCACCGTACAACTCAAACTTAGAGTTGATCCTGCGATAGCAGAAGCCATTGACGTCGCCGTCGCCGGTTCGGGCCAAACGCGCAGCGAATGGATGGCCGACGCAGCGGCCGAGAAGATCAAACGAGAAAAGCCAGAAATACTAAACAAAATCAATAACCTTGAGCGAGGTCAGCCACAAAGATAAAAATTTGGGTACCCGACATATTGAATTGGGTACCCGACTTTGCTAAGTTAACTCCAGACGGACGCGCCCGTGCGTCCAATAGTTTGGAGCTATTTAGATGATCAAGCTTCTTCCGTTGCCCATCGCGGCTGCATCTGCGCCAGATTTCGAATTCAACAAGCGTTCAGTTGTAATGGCCAGTGACTTCCAACTCGGACGCAAGTCGCAAGTGCAGCGCCTTGCCATCGCAGCCAAGGCCGAAGACTTGCCTCGGCGTGAATGGCCAAATGCGATTGTCGATGCCATCTACGGCTTCGAGGGTACGATCTACTATGCTGACGGCCGCAAGTTCGAGCCAACCGACACCGAAATCGACGACACGTTTAACGATCCGGAGTTTCGGTGGATCTCCGACTTTCTGTCGTTCGCGGTGATGGAGCCACGCCAGCGTCCGCAGCGGCGCGTGATTGCACGCTTGCGCCTGATCGATCTGTATTTCCGCATCAAGTACCCTGAGCGGGCGAGGCTGATCGCGGAATAACGCTAAATCAAATAAATCGAGGCGCCCGGCATCGCATGCCGGGCGCTTTAGTTTTATTCTCAGCGATCTAGAAATCCGTCAGCCTGAATTCTTGTGTTGATCCGCTGCCATCAGGGTATTTCTGCTTGATTGTGAGCAACTCGCCGTTATTCCCATGGCTGAATATCAGACGTTCTTCCCATTGATAATTGTTGCGCCAGCGCCCATCAAGAGCGGCCCAGACAACGTGATCACCTTCAATCGTGCATTTTTGCTGCCATAGCGTTCCATCATCTGGCCGATTATAGGAAACGGTTGCGAGAGATTGATTCATGGAATCGACACGAATGATTCCGACAGGCCGACCCATGACGATAGAAATAGCAGCGCGGCATAGATGGCCGATATTAAAGCGATCCGATTTTGCAGTGATCGTCGGAGCAGCGTTTTGAGGTTGGATTGATCCAGCAACAACAAAGGCCAGCAAAACTATGGAAGCAAAAGCGCCTGCAATGAAGGCGGGGCTGGCATCTTTCTCGCCCCAATTCGAACCTGACATAAAAATCTCCACACACTAAATACAGAAATCATGATTGCTAAAAGTTGACGAATGGTTTCGCAGAGGAATGCGCGTGTATCCGCCTGATGGCGAATAAAAGTTTATTTAATGACGAATATTGTATAGAATAGAAATAGTTGGAGTTTTTCCAGCCGGGGTATCGAAACCCCTTTCTGTTGCGCGGTTGGCATCAACCGTGATTGGTGCGTTTTCCTCAACATGATGGCGGCGCGCCAAAGATGTCGCTTCTCGGCTTAGACCGGGGGGCGGCAGTGTATGTTCAGGCTTCGCGGCTAAAGACTGCCGCACCGTTGACGTAACAGAGCGGTTTCGAACTCCCGGTCACCATGAAGCAAATGCTTCGGGTGGCCGTTTCGTTTTGAAGTGGGGGAGTTCATGCGTCTATTTATTGCAACAGCCGTTCTATGCGCGGCGTTCATATTCAATCCGGCGTTCGCACAGGAAACGTCCAAGCAAGAAGCCGTGCGGATTGAGATGGATCAGGAGGCCAAAGTCTTCGTCTTCATCATCGACGATGAGCCGGTCGCGCTGCTGGATAAACACGGAATGGAGATAGTCGAGCATCTTAACTACGGCGGCATGCTTACCGACAAGGGAAGAGAAAGCGCCCGCCGCGACATAGAACAGAAAAGAGGGGGTGCCGCCGATGAATAAATTCCTCCTCTCCCTTCTCGCAGCCATGGCGATAATTTCATCGGCCTACGCGGCTGAACCGTTGCCGGGTGATGCCTGCAGTGCTGCAAACAACCTTCAATTTACAAGTGGGCCGGAGGTATCCGGCGGTGGTGGTCATGCTATGCTCTGCGAGGGTGGGACTTGGAAATCCATACTGAGCTTCAACAGCACCGCTGGTCTGACCAAGCTTGGCAGCCAGACTTGCGCGACCAATGAGATTCTTAAATTCAACGGCACCACATGGGTCTGCGCGGCGGATGCCAGCGGGATCAGCGGCCTGCCAACACTTACGTCAGCCAATATCTGGGTTGGTAACGCATCAAACGCCGCAACGGCTGTCGCCATGTCGGGCGATGCCACGCTTTCGAACGCGGGCGTACTAACGATTGGATCGAACGCCGTTGGCTCAGCGGAGATTACAGATGCCAGTGTTGCGCTGGCCGATTTGGCTGGGAACTCGGTCAACGCATCCAAGATCGTTGATGCCAGTATTGCCTTGGCCGATCTCTCGGCCACCGGAACGGCAAGTGCCACCACCTATCTGCGCGGGGATAACACATGGACAACAGTTCCATCCGGCGCGGACAATCTCGGGAATCATACGGCGACACAAGCTCTAAACATGGGCGGTTTTAATGTGACCGGGGCGGCACGAATACTGTCTGGCGGTTCTTCACCCAATCCGGTGAGCGGGATTGATACATTCGGTCTTATGGCGTCAGGCAGCTTTGGTGCCGGTATTGGTCTGCAAGACGGAACTGGTGATTTCGGCCTGTGGCTGGATGGGACTGGTACGAATGCGCGGTTCGGGTTTGGCGCAAGCCTTGGTCCGCTGACGACAGCCATGTCGCTCACCAACACCGGCACGGTATCGGCCACGACGTTCTCAGGATCAGGCGCATCGCTGACAGCACTTAACGCATCCAATCTTTCATCGGGCACAGTTGCACCAGCGCGATTGGGAACCGGCACAGCCAACAGTTCCGTTTTTCTGCGCGGTGATGGGGCTTGGGCTGCGATAGCCGGTGACAACTTGGGTGCAGGCGGCACGACAACTGGACAAATCACAATCAACAACGGCTCGCCGACGATCTTTCTTCAAGACACTGATCAACGCTCGGCGATGCTGCACAACAACGGCAATCAGTTCTACTTGCTGACAGGGAGCGGTATAAACTCCGGCACCTGGGCGCTCAATGGCGGTGCTTGGCCCATTCAAGTTGATCTAACGTCCGATAACATCACCCTCGGCGGACAAGTCAATTTGGTTGAAGGGGCGCTTAGCCTCGGCACACAAGGAGTCACCAGTAGCGCAGGTACAGTGATCGACGGAAGCGGTGGTTGGCACCGCACGTATGGCGCTACTGGTTGGTATAACGGAACTTTCGGCGGCGGATGGCACATGTCGGACGCGACATGGATTCGATCGTACGGCGGCAAGTGGGTTTATACTGACACAGGAATGCGTGCTGACGGAAACGGCGTTCGCACCACGCAAGTTTGCGATGTAAATGGCGCAAATTGCAGAACTCCGGCCCAACTTGCGGCGGGTGGCGGGGGCGGCATAACTGACCAAACCACAACGACCTGTACCACCGCTTTTTGGGGATACTCCACTTGTTCGACCCCTGCGTGTCCAGCTGGTTATTTTAGAAGTGGCTGTAGCGCCGTCGGCGGAGCAGGAGGGGGTTCTGGAGCATCTCCGAGTGGATCCAACGCGTGTCTTTGTACAAACGGCACTACTGACGGGGTTCAAACCTCTTGCTATACATACTGTATGAAATAGCGTTTAAGCATCCGGGGACACGATGCTGATGGTGTCTCTGTGTCATGGCTTGTAAGCGCATCACCGAACCATCGTGCGCCAGAGAATGACGATGTTCGCCCAGACGAGCGTCTGGAGCGTCTGGGGACACAATACTTATCGTGTACCCAGTGACATTTTTTCAGAGATAATCGCGTGCTAGCGGTCAATAGTTGTTGCATCCAACTTAATTCAAGAAACGCAAAGGCGAATTACAACGCATGCCCCAACGCTCGACTCTCTTTGCGCGCGCTTGCGCTATAAGCGCGGTCTTCGCAACCTCACTATGCACGCACCACCACGTTATCGCCGATGAAATCCCACTCGGTGGTCGCTTTGATCAGTTTACGCCTCTTTTTAACGCAGCGGCTGCAAAGATGAAATTGGATGTGAGCGTAGCCCAAATAGATTGCGGTGCGCCAAGCCAGTGCAATGTGAGTTTTGGGGACGGAGTGGCCGGGCACATATCGGCAGTTGACGACGACAAGCCAATTCTTGAAACAGCGCTAATCTCGCACGACTGCAACAATACCCATGCTGATATTCTGAGGGATGTCAGCAAAGTCGTTGTCAGCATGTTTAGCGGGAAACGCGCCAGTACACAGGGTCATGACAAGCTGGCAGCAGCGATCCGGTCACCTGTAAAGCAACAAATTTCTATGGTGATTGACGGAATAGAGTTCGTCAACAGCAATATCTCTTGCACGTTGCTAATTGCGAGGCCGCAAAAAGATTAGTCGTATGCAATAATCTTAGCCGATTGAGCGACTAGAGTGTCTTGGGGCACAATACTGATTGTGCCCCAAGCGGGTTCTTGAGCAGATAACGACGAAAGTCTTCGTAAAGCCGAAGTTCAGGATGCGCGAACGGCTTCGCGCCGGGGATGAACTCAGCGAGCTTTTGCATCGGTTCACGCGGGTTAAGGTGCGGGATAGCATAGGCAAGGCGCAGAACAATCTCACGCGCGGCATTCTCATCCTCATATAACCCAACCCCGCGCAGATCGAGCGCGCACATAAGCCGGACAGCGGTTTCGTGGACGTGTTCCAATTCTTCATCCGGACATTTTAATCGCGGCGCGTGATGACGGCGGTGGCGGCGGAATAACGGGCTGCGCCGTGCGGCGTGAAATAGTGCGGGCGCTTCGTGATGGGCAAGGACCAATCCAGCACCGCTAAAACTCTTAGGATGCGTGCTGATTGCGATTGGCAGATGTGCGCGCAGCGCCCCGTAGGTGGCGCGAATGGTTTTTCCGCTGACATGCGTTGAGGGTTCCAGCACGTTTATCGGCGTGCCTTCGGCGAAGCCGTGCAGAAGCCGCAGGAATTTATGCTCGGATAATTTAGCCCCTGCGGAATAGCGATTTTTGAGAGCGATTCGTGTCGCTCTTTTTGGTTTTTTATATTCCCCGATCTCTGCGCTCACGTTCAATCCATGATTGCTTTTGTGCGCCTGTTCTTCCCTTCGATTTTGCAGAACGAAGACGCGTTCCGTTATTGTCGCATCATGTGCTGAGCGAGAAAAGAGCAACTAATACGTGTGTATGCATCTTGCGTCAGTGCAGCGGTCAACAGGCCGCCAATAACAACAAAAACAAGGAGACTTGAGTAATGACCCACTGCCAACGATGCGGACGCGATGTCTGCCAACCCTGTACCTTCAAACCCGTCAATGACAACAAGCGCGTTGTTGTAGTGGCGAGCGATGAGGAGCTTTCCCGACGCTCTCACTTTCAAAGATTGGCCACGGCCACCCGCGCACTTGGAATCTCACGGCGTGAACTTCCCAACTGGATTGCCGACACGATCTATGGCTTTCGCGGACGCATTACGTGGCAGAACGGCAAGCCGTTCGAGATTGACGATGAAGATATCGACGCGGCGTTCAACGATGATGGTTCGTTTCGCTGGCTCTCAACCTTCATGTATTTCGCGGAATACGATCCGCGTCAGGCACCGCAGAAGCGCATCATCGCGCGCTTGCGATTGATCGATCTTGCCTTCCGCATCTCGAACCCCGTGCGTGCCGGGTTCATTGCGAAGTAGGGCGAATTAGAGCGCGCAGCTTTTTCCCAAAGCTCCCCCAGTATTTTCGGGCACGTCGATAGTTTGCTTCTCAGTCGCTTCAAGTCCGCCGCCACGTTGGCGGCGGGCCAAGCGGTGAAAGGAGCAAGCTCTCATGCGCAACGTCAACGACCACCGCCAGAAGCGTCAGGATGTGTTCATGCAGTCCGTTGAGTGGACGGCGAACATTCTGGCCTTCATCGCGGCCTTCCTGCTGACCCCGGAAATTTACATCCGCACGGTTGGTTGGGTCACCCGCATCGCCGAAGAGCGCTACGGCGCATCGGGCGATCTTCTCGGCCTCGTCAGCCTCGTCTGGTTCGTCACCATGGCGCTGCTGACGTTCTCACTCTCACGCGCCACTCTCGCAACAGCCATCGTCGCAGCGGGCCTCGCTGCCGCGACCAAGTTCATCTGATGCCCCCAAACACATCTGAAAGGAAATCTGCAATGGCTAACATCCCTGACGTGATCATCAGCAAGCCCCGCAAGTTCGCGCATGACGCATTCAGCGTCCTCGCGGTGCTCGCCTTCATCGTAGCGGCCATCAACCTGATCGCAGGCAACATCGGCATCGCAATCCCGTTCGGCATCGTGACTGCTGTGCTCGGCAACGTTGCCTCGAAGATCAAGTTCAAATGGACGCTGCGCGGCGGAGCCGCTGTGTTTGAATAAATGCCGACTGGGGCCGCAGCGATGCGGCCCCTTTTCTATGGAACGTTAGCTGGAGCACTCCCATGCACTCTACCGATTTTAACGAGCAGTATCGTTTCGGCAGCGCTGGCTGGGCCGATGAGCGCCAGATGCGCGGGGCCGGTCTGTTCGGCGGGCACGGCCTTCCCATCGGCTTCATGGGACGCAAATCTATTCATCTAGAAGGCGATGCGCCGCTCATTACCTTCGGCGGTGCTGGCACTGGCAAACTCACCACAGTGATCGGGCACGTGATGTGCACCGTCAAAGACCGCTCGATGATTGTTCTCGATCCGCGCGGTGAGATCGCGGCCACGTTTATGCCCGCGCTGGCGCGGCACAGGATTGAAGCATTCCTTTGGAATCCTTATCGCTTGCACGGGCTTCCGTCGCATCGCTGCAATCCGCTTGATCCCATCGATCCGCGCAAACCCACCTTCCACGCCGACTGCAAGCTGGTGGCGCGCGCGCTGGTGAGCGTGACCAGCAAATCGGATGGCAAATATTTTGAGCAGCGCGGCAGTGGCTGGGTTGAGGCGATTCTAAAGTTCGATGCGGAGGTGTTCGGGCACACGAACCTTGGCAATCTTATGCGCGTGATCAATGTCATTGAGGGCGATCTAACGAACTGGGCAACGTTTTTAGAGGCCATGCGCACCTCAACTTTCGACGACGTGCGCCGCACGGCGGGGGAGATGATCACCAAGCAGCAGGATTCCCCGCGCGAGTTTGGCTCGGTGATGGGGGAGATTTACGCAAGCCTGTCATTCCTTGACGATCCAACGTTGCGTGCTTCGCTGGAAAATCCGGATTTCTCGCTGGCCGATGTTTGCAATTCTTCCAGCCCCAAGATTGTTTTCCTGATGATCCCGGCGGAATATCTGCATCAGAGTGCCGCCTGTCTGCGCCAGTTCTTCACGGCGTGCATGCTCTATAAATCCCGCGCGCCGGGTTCGCGGCGATTGCTGATGCTGATCGATGAAGCCGCACAGCTCGGTTCGTTCCAAGCGCTACAGCAGCTTTACACCTATGGGCGCGGAATTGGCATTCAGCCTTGGACATTCTGGCAGGATATCGGCCAGATCAGTCATAATTTTGGAGCAAGCGGCACGGACACGTTTATGGCATCCTCGCAGATGCGTCAGTTTCTTGGCACGCGCGATTTGAATACAGCGCGGCTAATTTCCAACATGCTCGGCACCGAGACGCTGGAATACGATGACACGCGCCAGCAGGAAGAAGCTTCGCGCCAAAAGCGGCTCGCCGTGCAGCGCGCGCTGCAAGGAGAGGATATGCTTTCGGCTATGCTGGAGGCCGCGCATTTCTCAAAGGCCGCGCGGATGCGCACGAAGCAATCGCGCAAGCTGCTAACCGACGAAGAGGTGCTTTCGTTGGTCTTGGATAAGCAAATCATCTTTCTGTCTGGCCGGGAACCGCTTGCGGTGCTCGCGGATCGCAAGCCGTATTTCGAATGCCCAGAGCTGGCAGGCCTGTATCTGCCCAATCCGTATCACCCGCTAAAAAAATAGAGAGCGCATTGCGCGATGCTTTGGGCATCGCGGGATGCACGCGTGATCACTGAATCCGTGCCCGATATATTTTGGTCTTTCGCCCAATATCGGGATGGAAGTTGGGCATATGTAGAAGGCTATGAGCCAACCTGACACATAAGGAGATCAGACCATGAGTAACGAAGAAAAAAAGAAGCCGTCTTTCCACATCTTCGCTGTGCGCGATAGCGAAGACGGAAAGGCATATTTCAATCGCATCGGCACAGCCTTTCCGCACGGCGATGGAAAAGGGCACAGCCTCGATCCGTGGGCCTTTCCCGCGCCGGGTTCACGCCTCGTCATTCGAGAGCCTGAAGAACGCATTCAGGAACTGAAAGACAAACCGCGTGATGGCGACAACCGCAACGGGGATCGCCGTGATGACAAGCGCAGTCGGGAGGAGCGCCCGCCCCGGGATACCGCTCCCCGTTATGAGCGGTGAGTAAAGAGTTTGGGCGGGCCGCTTCCGGTGTTGTGACCAAAGCGGAACTCGACCAACGCATCGCAGCTCAGCCCAAGCCAAGGGCTGAGCTGCATCTCACGCCGAATGGCTGGGAAGTGCAGGCGGTGAACACCGAGCAGTTCAAAGCCTACCGTGATCGCATCCATCATCTGCGTGAGCGACTCAACACGGCGCACGATACGTTGCGTGATGATCGCGCGAAGGCGCTGGTGCGCGGACGTGCCAAACAGGAATTCGACCGGGGACGGTAATCGCCCCGGTAACTTGTTTCCAAAGGCCATCGCCATGACAACCTTCACCAAACTTGATCAAATCCGCGCGCATCTGCGACCCGAACCGCAAGCTCCGGTCAGCGTCGCAACGCTGGAAGGTGGCAAGCGCGTACAGAAGAATCTGTCCATCCTCGAAAGCGATGCCGAGCGCTTGTCGATGTTTGCCAAGCGCGATGGAATATCTCAGGCTAAACTGCTCTCAGCGGCGCTGGATGCGTATGATAGTTCTAAAGTTGGCTGAGATCAGTAGCGCCGAGTTGTGTACTAAAGGATGTGCAATAGGCTGCGAGCGTCGCCTTCACGGCAGGATAGATGTCTCGCCGTTTTTGCCCCTGACCGATCTCTCTACCGCCGTGCGGATCGCCAAGACGGGAGAGCCCAAGAATCATTTGTCCAAGTATTGCGGGCGGTCGATACCAATCCGTTCCGGCAATAAACGGTATGGGATGGCTGGCGTCGGTCTGCACATGCTTGGTGCCATTACAAATGGCGCGAACGACGTCAAACGAATCTCCGCATGCTGCGCGCATTGTAGTTTCTATGCTCGTCAGCCCCGCGCTCTTCAGATGATCCTTTATGTGAAAGGTGGCAATGCAGGAAAGGTAAGCAAGACGCCGTGACTGGGGCGCGCGCTTGAACTCGGCGACGGTCGGTAGAACGATTTCGTCCATAAATCCCTGAGGCGTCATAGTTATCTTGCTCTTATAAACGTACTAATGATCGGCTTGCGCGCGAAATATATAGCGCTTTAGCATTCGGAAGAACTCCCAGGCATCAAGCTTAGCCATGCTCTCTTGCGCCGATGGTCAGCAGGAGGCCCTGAATTGCGAACGACACTGTCCATCCTCGGCATCTGTGCCGCGCTGGTCATGTGCGCGGTATCCGGCGCGATGAACTATCTGTTCATGGCCTCTCTCGGCAAAACGCCGCTTGAGGGGCAGGTGCTGGGCGCGGCCTCGGCGGCGGCCGATGTGCTGAAGGCGCTGCTGCCATTCTTCATTGCGTGGAGTTGGGAAGCGCGGCGCATGGTGCCTGCCGTGAGCGGCACTATTGTCTTTCTATTCTTTGCCGGTTTTTCCCTGTTCAGCGCCATCGGTTTTGCTGCGGATAATCGCGGCAGTTTAGTCGATGGCCGAAAAAGTCTCTCCGAAGAATACAATCGTGTGCAGCTTGCCTTGAGTGACTCAGAAGCACGTCGCGTGGCACTGCCGTCACACCGCCCCGTGACGGTCGTCGCTGAGGAAATTGAAGTTCAACGTCAGAACCGTCGCTGGAGCGCGACACAAGACTGTCGAAACGCGACCGAAACCGAGAGCCGGGCATTCTGCGCCGAATATTTTCGCCTGCGCTCCGAATTGGCGGCGGCGCAAGAGTCAGAGATACTATCCGCTCACATCATCTCGTTGCAGGCTCAAAGCGGCAAGCTCCGCGAAAATCGTGCAGAGCAAGACATCGATCCGCAAGTATCGCTCCTTAGCCGCATCACGGGGCGAGATGTTGAGTCGGTGCAACTGACTCTGACGATTGCCGTGGCGCTTCTCGTCGAGATCGGAGCTTCGCTGGGCCTTTTTTTGGCCAGCGGGCATCGTGCTGGCCTGCAATCCCGCTGCGCTACGCCCGCTGCAAACAAACCTATCGGCTCCATCGAAGATTTTTGCCTAAAAGGGCTTATTCCAATGAAAGGCGCGAACTTCAGTCTTAAAACGCTGTTCATGGGATATCAGCAGTGGTGCAAGGACGGCGGCTTGCAGGCATTGCCAGAGGCTATATTCAGGCGAGAGTTTGACTTGCTTTGCGGAGCAGTAGGTCTGAAGGTTCGACAAGGCGTCTTGCACGACATCGCGCTTATTTAACGCAAAGCATGCAGAGGCATGAGGGGGGGGGGGAGGTTGAAAACGTTTCTCAAAAAGGACTTCGAAACACCTGATGGCGAGAGGAAATTCACGCTCCTGGGACGCGCTTGGCTTGATGATAATGGCGGTACCATCGAATATGCGGTGCAAGATAGCGAGCGTGAGATAGTTCGCATCACAGTGCCGATTAGTAGAATAGACCTCGACTCCGTCGAAGTCATAACTATCGTACTGGTGGCTCCATACGGAAAATGTTTGGCGCAAAAACTCTGGAACTATTCGATTGGCCAAATTGACGAGTGCCTGAAAAAAGCAAAGGTCTACGATAAAAACATGGATTGGCCTGATTGGCTCAGAGTTATGACGGCATGTCTGCAGACCAACGGAAATGCTACCGCGTCTGATATCGTAAAAGCGCTGTTGGATTGCGTTTGGGCATAGCTATTACGGCGAACTCGGCCCTGAGCCATCGGTTGGCAAGCCGATAGCCATAATACGTGACGCTCCGCGCATCGCCATGGATAGGCCAACGACGAAAACGGGAGACGCCGCTACTACCAACGCCACTTCGGTATTGAAGATGCATGTAATCACTGCTCCAGCGCAGGTGATTCTAAGGCCAGTAGCGTCCGAAGCGCTTTTGATATAACTGTCTGACGCTTTCTTAATTGCGTCTGATAAATTTTTACGATCCATAACTTCTTGCAAATTTTATTTTTCAATCTTTTATTATTGAATTTGCTAAGTCAATTAAAAATATTCCGAGACTATCGTTCTTGATCCAAATCCCGTTTTCGTCCGGCGCGCGGCGAGCGCTCTCCCTTGCGCAAGCGCTCGATGCGATCTTCTGTTGATGGCGCAGGGCGAGCTTCTTGCGCGAATGCCCTCGACACTTTTGGTATAGCTTCGGGCTTCGCAATTTGCTTTGCCGCCTGCTGATCGGCGCGCAGTTCCTTGAACAGCGCGGCATGACGATCCCGCACGGCCTTGATCTGCGCTTGCAGGGCTTGACGGTCTTTCATCTGTGCCTCGATCAAGGTCTGGCGCTGTGCGCGGTCGCGGGCGAGTGCTTCGTAGGCTTCGCGCTCGTTCTGCTTTTGGGTTTCGGTGTGTTTGCCGGAAAGACGGCTCCACACGCCTTTCACGCCGCGATCAAACCGTGAGGCCCGCGCACTAGACTCTTTTGCCCACCTTTGTTCCTGCTTGGATCGTAGCTGCGAGCGCTCGTCCCGATGCTGCTGCACCATAACAAGGCGCGATTGGTCGAGCGGACGCAGATCACGCCGTTTCTGTTCTTGAGCCTCTTGGCGCAGGCGCAGAAGATTGGAGCGGAGATCTTTGGCAAGCTGAGCCTTGCCTGCCTCCACACTGGGGAAAGCGTCGGGTGAGCCAAGGCGCTTTTCGATGTCCTTAGTTTTCTTTCCGGTATAGCGGGCCACGGAGAGCACTTCGCCTTCCGAAGTGATGGCGACATGGCCGCGCCTGTCGCCCTTGGCCAATGTTATCCCGCGCGCTTTCAGCGCCAGCACAAATGCGGCTTTGGAATCCGACACCGCCCAGCATTCCCGCATCACGACTTTAAGGTCGCGGGCATCAACGCCCATGCGCTTGGCTTGCTGCCATTCTTTCAGAGTGAAGTTGCGAGGATCGGCTTCGCGGCTATTCATAAGCCCGCGCGGCATCTTCCAGCCATTTTCCAGATACAGCTCGCGCGAAAGATCACGCATCTTGTTCTTGAAGAAGGGAAGGTTTTTAGCCGTCATGGTTTCCGCATCAATTCGGCTCCAGACGGCATGGGCATGGCGGCGGCCTTCCTTCTCGTGAAAGACCACAATTCTTGGCTGGTCTTTCAACCCATTCTTTTCTTCAATACGCGCGATAGCGTTTTCAAACACATCAACGCCCACGCGCTCTAGTGGCGGCGGATTGAGCGATACGGAAAACAGGAACTGCTTGCAGCGCGTGCCTTTGCTGACGGCATAGGCTTCTTTCAGCGCGGCAACGATGTCATCCGAAACAAAGCCCCGGATTTCATGCACTTCCACGTGTTCATTGTCCTCCATCTTCATCAGATGCAGACCGAGCTGCTTGCCGCCCCCGCGCTGTGATGCTTTGAGGATCATCCGGGCCTACCTTTCCGGGATGCCAAGCGCCTTCATCAGCATGGACTTCATGTCCGCGATATCGTGGCAGGCTTTTATGATGGCAGCTTCTGTATCGGGGCTGAGAGGCATTACGCCCGAAGCGATGCCGTAGGCGATCTGATTTAGGGCCGTTGCAGTAGGGCCGAGATTGGCCAACACCTGCGGAATAGCCTTTGCTGACTGACTGCGGCCTATCTTGGTTGGCTTGTTATTGTCGTTCGCTGGGAAAAGCCGCGCTCGCGCGTAAGCGCTAATTGGCTGGCGACCTGCGCGCAACTCAAGTTCGGCCCGCTGTTCAGACGACAGGGGCACGGATAGAATCCGACGCCGAGATTGTTTTGGCTGGTGTTCGGGCATGATGCCCGAACAGTGCCACACTCCCTCGACCCTACTGGGCGAATGTTAGTAGTATCACTTATAATTGACAGTGTACGGAGTAATGACTATATCTCTGGACTATTATCAACAACCGCAGCTTCAAGCACCGTGTTCCAATGCGTTAGGATTTCGAGCAATTGGTTCGATGTAGCTGTGTTTAGGTGCACCACCCTAAACCTCCGGCCGAGAGGCTACAGCGAACACCACGGCCAAGCGTGGCGCGGGGAGACGGAGTTTTGACGTCCGTGCTTGGTGCAAGTCGGACTTCCGCAATCACGCCAAACTTCCTAGCCCCTCAGCACCGAAATCATCCAGGCAAGCACAGCCAGGCGCCCAAGCAGGTTTTGGGTGTCGTCACTTGGCACGCCATCTGCGACGAGCGACACGTCGTTGTGCTTGAGCCGTCTTCGCACTTCATGCTAACAGGACCCTTGCCCACGCGGCCCTGCCCATAGATGATGTTGGCAAGACCGTTCTTTGCGAATAGTTCGGCAATATCGTGTGTGACGGCTTCGCCAACCGCTCCCACGGTGACGCAGTCGGCGCGGACCGGCGCCGACAGTGCGCAGATCAGCGCGGTGGCGGCCAAACCCAGTTTCAAAGAACGCATTTGCCCCTCCGAGAAGTCGTCTATCCCGGCTGGAAACTAGTTGAGCCCATGTCCCTCAACAACAGGCTCGACGGCCGGTTCGCTGAATTTACCCGCATCAAACCCGAAAGCGTGCCGCATCTGCCACGCATCCGGCGCATACCACACGCGGCGGCCCGGTCCGCCCGTGCCGAATGGCGGCGACAAGCAAGATGAAGAGCAGCAATGCGTTCAGCATATGCCACAGAGCGTGCGTGCCCCGCGCCCGTCCGAGCGCCGATGTCACGCTGCAAAACTCAAAGTCGACCGTCCTCAAGGTCAGCGAAACCGCAAAGATCGCGCCCGCCGTCACAATCAGCGAGCCGGCTTCGTGGCGACGGATCACGAGCGCAAACCCGACCAGAAGCAACGCGGCCAGTGCCGGTACGTAGCCGAGCGAGCCGTTGAAGCACGGCCGCCCTGCTGCCGCTGTGATCGGCAGAAGCGCTGGATCGCAGGGGATCGCGCCCCCGACGCGCATCGCGGCGACAAACAACCCGAGCGCGACAGCAACACCAACGAACGACACGCCAAGAAAACGCCGCAACGCATAGGCAAGATACGCGATCATGAAAATGCCGATCGGCGCGGTGTCGGCCACCGACGCCCATCGCGTTGCTGTGGTGTGAAACAGGAAGCTGCCGACGCCGATAATGAACACGATGACAATAAGGGCCCACTCGACCCGCCGTGTTGCCGCGTCCGCGGTTCGAGACAGATAAACGGCGGCAGCGGCGGCAGCGATCAGGAACGCAACATTGGACATCGCGTTGAAAGGTTCGGCCCAGAATTGAGGCTCACCGGCCCGCTCGCAATACGCGAATATTTTCTCGGTCCAGTCCATGTCGATCCTGGGCTCGGCCCCGTTGCAAATTCATCGGTATCGCGACGTTGCATACCTGCGAATAGAAAATTGAGCCCGCCGTCGATATTATCTCAGCATCGCGACAGCTGCGACCCAGAGAGGTGTCTTATGAAGTCGAACATTTTCGCCGTAGCGGTTCTGTTCGCTGTCCCCGTTCCGCTTGCCGCTCAGGACAGCGCCGTTACGCCTCGCCAAGTCCGCGAAGGAAAAGTGACAGCCTGCAGCTCGTACGGTCACAAGTGCTACACGGCCAAGCTTGTGCGCTCTCCCGTCGGATGGAAAATGCGTTTGAATGGCGGCACGCTGATTGATTGCAGCGTGACATGCCAGGACACGCTGCGGATTGAGACGGTCGATTTTTGGCAAGATCAACGCGAACGCGGAACGGATTGATCAGCGCTTCAGTTGGCGGCTCTCTGATCCGGCGGAGCATCCGCCTTTTGCGCCGACGTCCCGGCTTTGCGCATCAGTGCCAGAACTTCATCCGGATTTTCGATGTCGAGGGTGTGCGGATGTTGAGGATCGGAGGTACCGACGAGGTCGCTGCGAACTTCACCGTCCGGTGTCATGAAGATCGTGCGGGGAACATAGGTCCCATCCGGTGCAAAAGCGCCATTCGCCGTCTTGTCCGCATCCGCATCGACAAGGATCATCACGACATCCTTTGACGCTGCCACCACGCGCTCGTCCTTGAACACCGACCGGAATTTCGCGCACGCGGTGCACCAGGGCGCGTGGAAAACCATCATGACGGTTTTGCCGGTTTTGGTCGCCTCGGGAATGCCGGTCTTGAGGCCGTGCCATGTGACGGCCGGTGCATTCCAGTTTTCCGAGCCAGGCGCCGTGGCCCGCGCTGGTCCCGTGGCGACCGCCAGACAAGCCGCGGCGACAACAATGGCAGACGACAAACGCATGAGGTTCTCCGCAAAGAATGTAAGACTTTGTGCCGTGTCTACGGCTGCCGATCAACGGGGGATTGCTTGCAACCCGGCGGTTACATCAAGCGTTTGCTTTTACAGCAATTTCGCCGGCACACCAAGCAACGGCGCCACCCGTTCGATGAGCCGAGCGGTGGTCGGGGCCGCATTTCGCCCTGCCGTAATCTCGCCCGCCGTCACATCTTGACCCTTCGGTTCAAACAGCATCACGAGCGTGAGAAAGGATGGATTTGACGCCGGGAAGGTCGCGAGAAACGACGCCAGAACCGCTTTCTTGCGATAGCCGCCCGAGACCGCCATTTCGGCCGTCCCGGTCTTGCCGCCGACTTCGAAACCGGCGACGTCCGCACGGCGGCCGGTGCCAACAGGATCGGTTACGTTGCGACGCATGATGTCGCGCAAAAGCGCACTGGTGCGCGGCGATACCAATCTCCGACCCTTGGCGGGTGGGACTGCCGCGTCGCGGGCAAGAAAAGTTGGCGCGACCGCCGTGCCGCCATTGACAAGCGCCGCCGCCGCCGCCGCGAACTGGATCGGCGTCACGGCCATGCCGTGTCCAAAGGCCAGCGTGATCTGCTCGATGCGGCCGATCTGCGCCGGCTTCTGCGGTTCTGTCCCGGGCGAGACTTCAGTCCGCATCGGCCCCCACAATCCGAGCTTCTGAAAAAAGGCCTTCTGCGCCTCAAGCCCCGCAGATAGCGCCAATTGTCCCGCGCCCACGTTCGAGGAATGAACAAACACCTCACCCACCGTCATCGGCCGACCGAGCGGATGCAAATCCTCGATCGTGAACCGCCCCGCCTTCAGCGGCTGCGTCGTATCGACCATGCTCTCCAGAGATTTGCCGCCCTCCAGCGCGAGAGCGACGGTGACCAGTTTCACGATCGAGCCGAGTTCGTAGGTGCCCGCCACCACCTTGTCGATGCGCGCCGGGTCCAGAGCCTCCTCGGCGATCGCGGGATCGACGCCCGGCCGTGAAACGGAGGCCACCACTTCGCCGGTTCGCACATCGAGCACGAGACCGGCAGCGCCCGCCGCTTCGTAGCGGGTCATTGCGCCAGCCAGTTCTTCATCGAGCGCGTGCATGACGGCGACGTCGAGTGACAGCCGAACCGGCGCCCGCGCCGACAGCCGTGCGCCGAACGCCGCCTCCGACGCACCGATTTCATCGATATATCGCTCGACCCCAGCCACGCCGCGGTTGTCGATGTCCACCCGACCGAGGATATGTCCTCCAAGCCGTCCGGCCGGATAGGTCCGCCGGATTTCATCGACGAATAGCAACCCTGGAATGCCGAGATTGTGCACCCGTTGCGCCATGCCGGGGCTGAGCCCGCGCCGAACCCACACGAACCGCCGCGTGCGGTCGGCGAGGTTGCGCCTCAGTTCGCGCACGTTCAAACCTGGAAACAGCGTCGCCAGCTGCTCAGCCGCCTCATCGGCGTCTTGGATCATAAGCGGATCGGCGTAAAGCGACGGCATCTGCACATCGGTCGCCAGCAGCCGGCCATTGCGATCAACGATGTCCGGTCTGGCCAGCGTGCCGGATGGCGTCGACATCATCGATACTCGGATCGTCGACGCGCCCTCGTGGCGCAGCGCCAGATTGATGAGCTGACCTGCCACGGCAACGAACATGAGCGTGACGCCAAAAGCCAGCACGCGCGAACGAGACCGCGGCGAAGCCGCAGCGGTGATCACCGGCTCAGTCACTCTGGCGGCAGCAGACATGTTCCGCTCACTGCCCCGTCGAACTGGTGGTGATGCCGTGGGCGGCAACGCCCGCGCCGGGAATGAGATGACGGGCCGCCAGCGGTTCCAGACCAAGCCCGCGCGCCAGCGGCTCGATCCGCTCCGGTCGGGCAAGATGCGCGCGCTCGGCCCGCAACACGGCGATATCGGCACGCGCGCGTTCCGCTTCTCGCTCTCGCGATTGCAGCCGGCTCTCGATCATCCGCGTGTCGTAGTTAAGCCCATAGAGCAGAAAGGCGCTCGCCAGCGCCAACAACAAGGCCGCGATGTTCACAATGCGCATGGCGACACTCCGGTTCGATCCGGCGGTTCGGCAAATCCACGTTGTGCTCGGGCCTGATCTTTCAGCCGCTACCGGAAACAGTGGACCACGCCGGGGCCTCCGTCCGGATGGCGGCCCTGAGCCGTGCCGAGCGGGCACGCGGGTTCACATCCAATTCACCTTTCTGAGGTGTTAACGGGCGCGAGTTAACAATCCGAAAACTCGGGGGCGAAACTTGTATGTTTTTCTGCGGTAGATAGCGGGAACCTTGATCGGCCTTGCCGGCCCGCTCGGCCATGAAACGCTTGACGATTCTGTCTTCCAGACTGTGGAATGACACGACCACCAGTCGTCCGCCGGGAACGAGAATTTTTTCCGCTGCGCCCAGCGCGCGCTCCAGTTCGCCCAACTCGTCGTTGATGAAAATCCTGAGTGCCTGAAAGGTTCGTGTCGCGGGATGCCGACCGTCTTCTTTGCGGCCGTGGAACACACGCAGCACCAGATCAGCCAGATTTTTTGTGCGCATCAACGGCGCTGCGTTGCGCTGTTTGACGATCGCCCGTGCGATCGCCCGCGAGCGCCGTTCTTCGCCGAATTGATAGATAATGTCGGCGATCTGCTCTTCGTCAAACCCGTTGACGACATCCGCCGCGCTCGGACCTTCTCGTGACATGCGCATATCGAGCGGCCCGTCGTTCTGAAATGAAAAGCCCCGCTCCGCTTCATCGATCTGCATCGACGAGACGCCGACATCGAGAACGACGCCATCGACCCCAGCAAGTCCGATGTCGGCAATCACCGCCTGCATTTCGCCGAACGCACGATGCATCAGCGTCAGCCGCGGCGCGAATTCATCGACAAGCGCGGCCCCAGCGTCAATGGCCGTCGGATCGCGATCAAACGCGATCACGCGGCAGTCGGCAGCCGTCAGGATGGCGCGCGTGTAGCCGCCCGCACCGAATGTTCCGTCAATGTAGGTTTCGTTGGGCTTTGGCAGCAGCGCGTCCAGCACATCCGGCAGCATCACGGGGATATGTCGCGGTCCATCCGGCATCGAACCGGAGCCCGCACTCATGCCCCGTCTCCTTCGCTGCCGTCGCTTCGCGCGGCGCGTCCAAGAAGCTTGCGATGCTCTTGCACCTTTTCGCGGGCCGCTCGGCGGCGTTCGTCAAACCGCTCGGGTGCCCACATCTGGAATTTCTCACCAAGCCCAACGAAAGTGACTTCGGACTGAAGGCCGGCATGGGTGCGAAGCGGCTGAGGAAGGACGATGCGCCCGTCGCCGTCGATCGCGAGGACCTGAACGTCACCGTAGAGCGCGACAGAGAGTTCGTCACGCTCGTCCGAATAATCCGGCAGGCCTGCGAGAAGCCCATCGATCTTCTGCGCAAGTCTCTCGCCGCCTGCATCGAGTGCCGGAGCATCAAGCGAAGGGTAGCAGTAGATCCCGCCACCGTATCCGTCGCGTTCGAGCACCGCACGGAAGGGTGCTGGGATTGAAACCCGCCCTTTGGCGTCGATCTTATTTGTGAATGTCGAGACAAAGCGGTCCATCCCCCGGTTTCGAACCTCGCCTTCGACGCCAACTCGATCTTCGATGGTCCAGCTCCCCTCGAGCCGTCTCGAAACTCACACCCGCCCCACCGGCGGGGCCGTGGCAGTCGACCTGATCTGGGCCCTCTCTCCAGATCGGCGCCACGCCACGGATCCCTACCCGGTGCGGTCGGGCATTAATGGGATGCCATGGATAATCATGGGCGTCAATGGATCGTTAACGTTTTCTCCTGGGATAACTCAGCTCCTACGCCGTGCGGCCGGCTCGCCCACTTCCCGCGCCCGGCGGCCGGCTCCCCGGCAGGGGAGTCGCCCGGCGCCACAAAGGAGAGTCGCCCGGCGCAAACAATCTTCCTCGCCGGGCGGCCGGCTCCCCGGCAATGGAGTCGCCCGGCGCCACAAAGGAGAGTCGCCCAGCGCAAACAGTCCTCCTCGCCGGGCGGCCGGCTCCCCGACAGGGGAGTCGCCCGGCGCAAAAAAAAGGCCCGGTAAAAACCGGGCCTTTTGTCGTTCGATTTGCAGCGGCCGATCAAGGCGTCGGTGCCGACGGCTGCAAGGCCGGCGGCGTCGATGAACTGTCGCCCGACGGCGAAGCCGGAGTGCTTTCTGGGGTCGTTGAGGACGGCGAAGCCGGAGTGCTTTCTGGCGTCGTCGACGACGGCGAAGAAGGCGCTGGCGTCGATGGCGCGTCGGTCGAACCGCTGCCGGAGGGCGACGCGGACGGCTCAGCCGAAGATGGCGTCGCGCTGTCCTGTGACGGCGCTGCCGGCGGAGTAGCCGAACTATCGGCAGGCTTTTCCGCGGACGGCGTCGTCGTTGGGTCCGCCGGCGGCGTTGCCGTGCTGCCGTCCGAAGGCGGCGTTGAGGTGGCATCGCCGGGCTGCGTGACCGTCGTGGTGTCAGACGGCGGCGTCGGCGAAGGTGCGGACGGCTCGGAGGCCGGCGGCGTTGCAGCGCTATCCGGCGTCGACGACGGAGCGGACGCTTCGCCCGTTGGTGCCACGGCCGGGGTCTCGACCGGCTTATCGGTCACCGCCTCGGCAGGCTTATCCTCAGCTTTAGGCTCTTCGGGCTTTGCCTCGGCTGCCGGCGGCGTCGGCTCAGTTATGATTTCGGCGGGCGTTTCTGAGGTCGCAGCCGGCGTTTCGGTGGACGGCGCGGCCGCCTCGGGCGCATCAGCAGGCTTCTCGCCGGATAGCTTCGAGCGTTCGGCCGCGATCACGTCCTCGATTTTCTTAAAGGCATCCTCGGCGACACTGCGCGCGGTTTCAGAGCCCGCGACTTTTCCTTCTAAATCGCTGACTTTTTCGGTCAAATCCTTGACCTGCTGAATGGCCCCATCACGCGCCAACTGCACGGTTTGCAACTGTCGCACCGCATCGTTGCGACTGGCCATCATCCACCCGGCGATGCCTAGGCACGCGAGCGATACGGCCGCAAATGCTGTTTTGCTGATCCCTTCAAACATACACTTCTCCTCCCGGGCATCTCGGCGTGCCCCTCCCGCGTCCGCCTTGAGTGGCCGGCGCACTTTTATTGAGAACAAGTCTAGGAGATTAGCCGCCGCAGGTGAACACCTGAGTTGACGCTTTGGCGTAGAAGTTCTGAATTGGCAAACAACCGCGCCCGGCGGCCGGCTCCCCGTCAGGCGAGTCGCCGGGCGCACCCAATAAAACATCAGTTGGCCTGTAAGCCGGGTTCTGTCTGGAGTTACCTCCGCGACGGCCATTCATCTGGGACGCCCATTGCTGGACGCCTCAAGCAACCAACCCGGATGGCGGGCCTGGAAACGGGCTTGCAGGCTGGACTATTTGGTCTTGCACCGGATGGGGTTTACCGTGCCGGCGCCGTTACCGGAACCGCGGTGCGCTCTTACCGCACCGTTTCACCCTTACCGTCGGGCCGAAGCCCTCGGGCGGTCTGTTTTCTGTGGCACTTTCCCTGGGGTCGCCCCCGGCGGCCGTTAACCGCCATCCTGTTTCCATGGAGCCCGGACTTTCCTCCACCGCGCGTTTTGAGCGGGCCATAACGCCCCGCGCGGCAGCGACCGTCCAGCCAACTGACCCGCCATAAGTGGCCGCCGCGGCGCGAGCCGTCAAGCGGACGCTTCCCTGATCCTCAAGCCTTTGTCACCGTGCCGGCCTGATAAACCGGCCGGAACCGCCGCGCGCTGATCGTAATGCGCTCGCCGATCTGCGGCTGCGGCTGGCCCTGCAAAACAAAAATGACCGCCAAGCCGCTATCGGTGACGAGTTCACCGAATGACCCGCTCCACGAGCGCACGGTCCCGGTAAAAATTTGGGTTCCCGGCTCAAAAAGATCGAGTTCCCCCATGTGTCCCTGCTCCGGCTGTTTTTATGATCCTGCCGATGAGAAAGCGGCAACTACCGCCTCGCCACGATAGCGATATTTCAGCCGTGTGAGACAAGCTTTTAACGTCCCATCAACCGACCTCGGCTGCCGGTAGGCTTTCCACGAGACGGCGCAGCGTCATAAGTGTTGACCGGTCAAGGCGGCTGTCGACCCGCTGCGGCCGGAAATGCATTTGGAAAGCCCTGAGCACGAATTCCATTTCCAAATCGAGCGGCCCCGATGGCGCCACGCCGTAGCCATAGCGAGCAAGCAGATCGCGCGCGTCGCGAACGGCGGCCGTTTCGGCGCCGCGCCCCTCACCCGCATCGGCGGGATCGACGGGCTCCGGCGGCAGCCAAAATCCAACACCTTCGCAAAACAGCCGCGGCCAATCGAATTTCTCCCCAGGATCGATCTTGCGCGATGGCGCAATGTCGGAATGCGCCAGCACCCGCTCCGGGACAATGCCGCGCCGATGGCAGATATCCAACGCCAGCCCGATAACCGCGCGCATCTGCGCCTCTGGAAAATCCGGATAGCCCAGCGCATGACCCGGGTTTTGAATTTCAATCCCGATTGAGGCCGAATTGATATCCGTCTCCCCCTGCCACGACGACACGCCCGCGTGCCAAGCGCGCATCTCTTCGGCCACCATCTGAATGATGCGCCCGTCAACGTCGATAACGTAATGACACGAGACTTTGCAGTCCGGCCGCGAAAGCACGTCCAGCGCCCGCTCGACGGTTTCAAGGCCGGTATAGTGCAGAACGAGAACACTCGGCGTCAGTCCGCGCAAACGCGCTTCGATATTGGGCGAGGGAAAAAGATCAGCGACAAGCGGACTGTCCGGTGCAGCTATGACAGGCAAATCGCTCATGCTCGCTTGCCCTTCAAGCCCCGCTCCGCCGCGATTGCTTCGTAAGCGGCGTTGATGTGGGCAAGCTTCGCCGTTGCTACCTTGATGACACCAGGCGGGGCTCCTTCGGCGATCAGTCGGTCCGGATGGGTCTCCTGCACCAGCTTTCGATAACGGGCACGAATGTCCCGCTCGCTGGCATCCGGCATGAGATCGAGAATAGTGTAGGGGCTGTCCGGGTCCCGCACGAATTGCGCGCGGATGGTGCAAAATTCGGTATCCGAGTAGCCAAATCGGCAAGCAACCGTCTTCAGATAATGATCCTCGCTCGGGTGCAGCACTCCGTCCGCGCACGCAATATACATCAGGCATTCGAAGACGCGCCGCTTGGTGTCGGGGTCGCGGCTCAACATCTCACCGACACGATCGGCATAGATCTCGTATCCGGTCACGTCCGCGGCCGCTTGCGCATAAACATTCTTTATCCGCTCGACATCACCCGGCGGTACATCAAGGAATTGCTCGAACACGGCTGCCTCCGACGATACGGCAACGCCGTCGGCCGCCGCCATCTTCGCCGCCAGCACGACGAAAGCCGAGGTAAAACCCGTCGACTGCGTCCAGCGCCGCCGCCGCAAAATTCCGTAGGCCTTCAGCCGTCGCGCGATGCGGGCAAACACCCCGATCCGGGGCCGCACAAGGGTATCGAGGATCGTCTGGTCGCTCATGCGCCAGCACTAGCCGCTTTTCCGCGGCAACAGAAGGGCATGCCCCCCGCCTTGGCGCCGCAGATCAGCTTGCACGATCGCACCCTGTCGTTTAGCTGAGCCCAGTCCACCAAACACGTCTTGCAATCGAAACCGTCACATCGACTTTCAAACCGCAACGCCGGGGCCGGCCATGCAGACCGCACTTGCGGGAAAAGATGCCTCACTTGCGGGCCAGAAGTGGCGCTTCTTCATCGACCGCGGCGGCACTTTTACAGACGTCGTGGCCAGTGATCCCAATGGCCGGCTCCACGTTCGCAAGGTCTTGTCCGTCAACCCGGCCGCCTACGCTGACGCGGCACTTCACGCCATCCGCCAATTCCTGCTACTGCCCTCCGCTGCACCAATTCCTGCCGCCCGCGTCGAAGTAATCAAAATGGGTACGACCGTCGCGACCAATGCTCTCTTGGAGCGCAAAGGCGCTCCGACCGCACTTGTCATCACGCGTGGCTTTGCCGATGCGCTGGAAATCGGAACTCAAGCCCGCCCCGATATCTTCGCCAAAGCCGTCATCAAACCCGATATGCTCTACGACCGGGTCATCGAAGTCCGCGAGCGCATTCTGTCCGACGGCGTCACAGATCTAGCGCTCGATGAAGCCGCACTCGAGCAAGATCTGACCCGAGCGCGAGCCGACGGCATCGCAGCCGTCGCGATTGTTTTCATGCATGCCTGGGCCTTCCCCGAACATGAAATCCGCGCCGCCGCAATCGCGCGCCGATTGGGCTTCGCGCAAGTCTCGGTCAGCCATGAAGTCTCGCCACTTGTCAAACTGATCGGGCGCGGCGACACGACCGTTGCCGACGCCTACCTCTCCCCCGTGCTTGATGGCTACGTCGCCTCTCTCATCGCCAGCCTTGCCGCCGACGGCGACGATCGCACCCGCCTGATGTTCATGGCCTCGTCCGGCGGCATGACGGCGGCGGATCGGTTTCACGCCCGCGATGCGATCCTGTCCGGCCCGGCCGGCGGCATCGTCGCCATGGCCGAAACGGCGCGCCTTGCCGGTTTCGACCGCGTAATCGGCTTCGACATGGGCGGCACATCGACAGACGTGTCCCATTTCGCCGGCGTCTACGAGCGCTCCTTCGAAACGGAAATCGCCGGCGTTCGCCTGCGCGTCCCCATGCTCGATATCCACACGGTTGCAGCCGGTGGCGGCTCCATCATTCGCTATGATGCCAACTGCCTCCGCGTCGGTCCGCAAAGTGCCGGCTCCGATCCAGGACCAAAGTGCTACCGCAAGGGCGGGCCACTCACCCTCACCGACGCCAACATGATGCTCGGCAAACTCGACCCGGCAAGCTTTCCCCATCTCTTCGGCGCGGACGGCAATCTTGCCCCGGATCAGGACGCCGTCCACGCTGCTTTCCAACATTTGGCCCACGACATGGGCATCGCCGACCCGCACGAAGTCGCCGACGGCGCCGTCCGTGTCGGTGTCGAGAACATGGCCGCCGCCATTCGCCGCATCTCGATCGAACGCGGCTACGACGTATCGGCGTATGCATTGCAATGTTTCGGTTCCGCCGGGGGCCAGCACGCCTGCCTGATTGCGGACGCGCTCGGGATGACCACAATTCTCATCCACCCGCTCTCCGGCGTGCTGTCGGCCTGGGGCATGGCGCTCGCGCCCCAGCGTGCGAGCCGCGAACGCTCCGTCGAACTGCCGTTCGGCGACCACGCGCTCCGATCGATCGAGGATTTGGCCTGGGACCTCGGCAACGCCGCAACGGAAGCGCTCCTCGATCAAGGCGTCGAGCATGACGACATCGCCCTCGAGACGCGCCTGCATCTGGCCTACACCGGCACCGATACGGCGCTCCCAGTCGCTCTCTCCGAGCCCGACATCATGCTTACCGACTTCGAAACCTTGCACAGGCGTCGCTTCGGGTTCATCTCGCCCGGCAAGCCGATCCGAATTGCACTTGTCGAAGTCGAGGCTAGCGGACAATCCGCCTCGCCCGACGTCGTCTTTCCCGCTGCCGGTCCGTCGTCTCTCCCCCCCGGTTCGACGCGGCCGTTCTACTCCAATGGCACCTGGCACGATGCGGCCGTCTACGATCGTTCCGCCATGACGCCCGAAAATTCCATTACCGGCCCCGCCATCATCCTCGAACCGCACCAGAGCGTTGTCGTCGAAGCAGGGTGGACAGCCGCGCTGACGCCACGCGCCGATCTCATCCTGACGCGCGCTGCGCCGCCGCAAGCACCGGCCAGTTCCGAGACGAAGAAAACGCCCAACCCGATCCTCCTCGAAGTGTTTGCCAACCGCTTCAAGTCCATCGCCGAGGATATGGGCGAAGCGCTGCGCGCCACGGCCCGCTCCGTGAATATCAAGGAGCGCCTTGATTTCTCCTGCGCCGTCTTTGACAGCAGTGGCGCACTCGTCGCCAACGCACCGCACGTGCCCGTCCACCTCGGCAGCATGGACAGCGCCGTCGCCGCCGTCCGCGAAGCATTCGATTCCGCCATGTACGACGGCGACAGCTTCATGTTGAACGCTCCGTACAAAGGCGGCACGCACCTTCCCGATATCACGGTAGTAACACCCGTTTTCGCCGGCAGCGGGACGCCGTCGTTCTATGTCGCGAGCCGCGGCCACCACGCCGATATTGGCGGCCTGGCACCCGGCTCGATGAGCCCGCGGGCCATCTCCGTCGAAGAGGAAGGCGTCTATATCGAGCCGGTCCGCCTTGTTGCCGGCGGACACTTCCTTGAAGCGCAAACGCGCGCCGTGCTCGGGTCCGCCCGCTATCCCGCGCGCAACCCGGACGAAAACATCGCCGACCTCAAGGCGCAGCTCGCCGCCAACACGCGCGGCGCATCCGAACTGGCCCGCATCGCCAGTGAGTTCGGGATCGATACCGTTGCCCGCTATATGGGTCACGTCCTCGACAACGGCGAAGCCGCCATTCGCACACTGCTTGCCACTCTGCAGGGGGGCCGGGCCCGCATCGAAACGGACCAGGGCATGGCGATCGAAGTCGCCATCACCATCGACAACAGCGCCCGCACCGCCGTGGTCGATTTCGCCGGAACTTCGCCACAGCAGCTAACGAGTTTCAACGCCCCCGCGCCCGTGACGCGCGCGGCTGTGCTCTACGTCTTCCGCGTGCTGGCCGGTGGCCCCATTCCGCTCAACGCCGGGTGCCTGCGTCCTATCGAAATCCGCATCCCCGGCGGTTCGATGCTCAAGCCCGCCTATCCCGCACCCGTCGTTGCCGGCAACACCGAGACGAGCCAGATCGTCACCAACGCACTGTTCGCCGCGCTCCGCCAAATGGCCCCGTCGCAAGGCACGATGAACAACCTCACCTTCGGCAATAGCCGCGTCCAGTATTATGAAACCATCGCGTCCGGCTCACCTGCTGGACCGGACTTCGACGGCACGGCCGCCGTCCACGCACACATGACCAACACCCGTATGACGGACGCAGAAATTCTCGAGCTGCGCTATCCCGTCGTCGTCGAGGAATTCGCGATCCGCCGTGGTTCAGGCGGACGCGGACGCCACAGCAGCGGCGACGGCACCCGCCGCGCCATCCGCTTTCGCCAGCCGATGCACATTGCAATGCTCTCCGGTTATCGCACCATGCAGCCACCCGGCCTGGACGGCGGCTCGCCGGGCCAATGTGGCCGCAACACCATACGTCGGGCGGATGGCACAGTTTTCGACCTTGGCGGTTGTGGCGAATTCGACGCCGCCGCCGGTGACGTTCTGATTGTCGAAACACCAACCGGCGGCGGCTTTGGCACGCCTGACTGAGCGCACAACACGCAATGTTACTCCGTCACAAACACGGCCGAACTGTTATGCCCCGTCGTCCCCGGCCCTTGCTCGGGAACTAGAATCTGCCATCCTCGGGAAGTTATCCCAATCGACAGCCGTCGAGGAAGGCCAACGGAATGCAAAAGGCTGCACGCATCTCTGTGATGGCCGCGATCCTGGCGACGTTCGCCGGGCCCGCAGCAATTGCCGAACCGTTCACATTCACGCTTGTTTCGCCTGAAGCCGATATGACGGCCCGCGAAATCACCGAGAACCTCTACAAAGCCAAAGCTGGCGAACGTCCCGATCTATCCGGCCGCGATCTCACCTACCTCGATCTATCGACGATCGACTTCAAGGGGGCGAGCCTCGCCCGCACGGACCTTTACGGCACTGACTTCACGGGCGCCAATCTCAAGGGCACGGACCTGTCCGCAACACGGCTCGATCGGGCGGTCCTTATCCGCGCCGACCTTTCGGGTGCCAACCTCGCCGGTGCCACCATTCTGCGCCCGACGGTCTATTCCGACATGCACAACCTGCTGACCGACGCTCCGCGCTTTTCCGGCGCCAACCTGCGCGCCATCAAGGTTCAAGCGGATCTCTCTGGCGCCGATTTCCGCGGCGCCGATCTGACCGACGCCGATTTCCACCCGCTTGAAGATCGTCCCGGTGAAGGCACGCTCACGACATTGCGCAAGAACGTCATCAAGTCGTGCGATTTTTCCGGCGCCACGCTCGTCCGCGCCAATTTTTCCGAAGCGGTGCTGACGTTTTCCCGCATGACGGGCGCCGACCTGCGTGATGCCAATCTGGCCGGCGCCGACCTTTCCAAAGTCGATTTCACAGGCGCCGACCTGACCGGCGCCAATTTTGAAAACGCCGATCTCGACGGGGCCAACTTGGCCGGCGCTCGCGGCCTCGACGCCGTTAAGGGCTTCGATACAGTGCGCAACCTGGAGAAGGCATTTCGCTAAGAAAGCTCTTTAAGCGTTGATGTAATCGTCGACGACGCGATTGGGCTTGGGCACGTCGGTGACGAACGTCTCGAGCGCCTCCAAGCCGCGCGGCACCGGTCCGCCATACGCCCAGTCGAGCAATTCCACCGTGTGCACGACGGGAATGCTCATCCCGCCGGCGAGCTGCGTGATGCAGCCGATGTTGCCGGCCGCCACCACATCCGGCCGCATTGTTTTGATGTTCTGCACCTTCCGGTCCCGCAGCTGTGTCGCGATTTCCGGCTGCAGGATGTTGTACGTCCCGGCCGATCCGCAGCAAATGTGCCCCTCGGGAACATCAACCACCTTGAAGCCCGCCCGCGCCAGCAATTCCTTCGGCTCGTCGGTAATTCCCTGCCCGTGCTGGAGTGAACATGCGGAATGATACGCGACCTTGATCGATGACCAGCGCACCGGCGCGCCAATGCCAATGCCGGCCACGAATTCGCTCACGTCACGCGCCAGCTCGGCGATCTTCTTCGCCGGACCTGCGTATTTGGGATCGTCGGCAAGCAGATGACCGTAATCCTTCACCATCGTGCCACAGCCCGAAGCATTGATCAGAACGGCGTCAACCGGCCCCTTGCCGATCTCCTTCATCCACGCATCGATATTGCGTCGCGCCTGCGCCTTCGCCTCGCCCTCACGTCCCAGATGATGCACGAGCGCTCCACAACACCCCGCACCCGGCGCCACCGCGACGTCGATTCCTCGCCGGGCTAGCAATCGGATGGTCGCGTCATTGATCGAGGGCCGCAAAACCTGTTGCGCGCATCCGGCCAGCATGATGACGCGCGCCCGCCTTTCGGCCTTGGTCAGAGCCGTTCCAGGTCCAGAAAAGCGTGCCGCCCGCGGCAGCACCGCCGGAGCCATATCGATCATTGTCGCCAGTTCCGTCAAACCAAGCCGCCGCATCATCCCACGGAATGGACGGCCCAGCGGGGCCGCTCGCAGCGCCCAACGGAACCGCCTCGGATATGGCACGATCCGCGCCAGAAATTCGCGCATGAAGCGCGCTTTCGAAGCGCCCGGCGCGCGCTCTTCAATGTAGGCGCGGGCATGGTCAACCAAATGCATGTAGTCGACACCGGAGGGACAGGTCGTCATGCACGACAAACACGACAAGCAGCGATCGATATGACGGCGAACTTCGACACTTGGGTCGCGCCCGCTCTCGAACATGTCCTTCATCAGGTAGATGCGGCCGCGCGGGCTGTCTCGCTCGTCGCCGAGCACGACGTAGGTCGAGCAGACCGCCGTGCATAGGCCGCAGTGCACGCACCGGCGCAGGATTTGGTCTGCCTCGGCCAGGCGCGGATCACGAAGCTGCTCGGCCGTGAAATTCGTCTGCATTGCGTCTCCTGTGCCGGATCGTCGCGAACGGCGTCGTCCTCACATCGTCTGATACATCCGGCCGGGATTGAGAAGACCCTGTGGATCGAAGGCAAGTTTGAGTCCGCGTGAAAGTTTCTCCAGCCCCGGCGCCTGTGGTTGGAACACATCCACTTCGCGGCGCACGGACTCATTCGCTCGAATGAGCGTCGCATGCCCGCCCGCAATAGCCACCGCCCGACGGATGTCAGCCGCGCCGGCATCGGCACAATCTGGAATTTCTAGCCACACCAGTCCGCCCGACCAGTCATACGTCGCCTCGACCGGCATATGCCGCCGCAAGGTGGCAACGAGATCGGCGGCCTTGCGCGGCGACGTCGAGATCCGCCACAGAATTGCGTCTGAGTGAGGCGTAAAGGCCATCCGCCGCAACTCGCCCCAGAATGAAAGCGACGCTTCCAGGTCGAGTTCGACAGGCCGGCCGTACGCCTTCAGAGCATCGATAAGCCGGCTCTTGCGGTACCGCACCGACTTCATGAAATTCTCGATCCGCAACGCCGTCAGCGATGTTTTCTGGCCCGCCAGCGGCGCCGTTCCGATGCGCGCGGCATGTCCGGACGTCAAATGCACCGTGCCCGAAACTTCATAAGGCGTGCCCATGGCCAACGACAACAGTTCGACCGCCAGATCTTCCGGCAAGCCCGAATACACGATGGTCGCAATGTCATCGGGAAGCGGCGCCACCTTGAACGTCACTTCCGTCATGATGGCCAGCGTTCCCCAGCTGCCCGTCAACGCGCGAGCCACATCGTATCCCGTCACGTTCTTCATGACGCGGCCGCCGGACTTGAACTGCTCCGCCCGCCCGTTGACCCCGCGCATCCCGATCAGATGATCGCGCGCTGACCCGACGCTGATGCGCCGCGCACCCGAATTGTTGGTCGCAAAAACGCCCCCGATCGTCGCCTGACCACCGGGCGAAGCCAAAGCCGCGCTGAAATCGAGCGGCTCGAATGGCAGCATTTGCCCGCGCGAGGCAAGCTCGACTTCGATCTGCGAAAGCGGTGTTCCGGCCCGCGCCGACATCACCAGTTCCGTCGGCTCATAGAGCGTGATGCCGCGCAAGCTTGCGGTCGTGATCATGGCGGAGGCGTCAACCGGATGCCCGATCGCACGCTTGGTGCCAGAGCCGACCACCTCGACGGGCCTATTCTGTTCGCCGCACTGCGTAATCAGGCTTTTCAGCTCCCAATCGGCAGCAGGTCTGAGAAGTTCACTCACGGATATCTAACCCCACTCACTCGGCAGCCACCGGGGTCACGGCCACGGGCGGCCCGGCGCGGATAGGCTGCGGTCGCCCGTCGAGCGGGAAGACCTTCGCCGGGTTCAACAGCCACGCCGGATCGAAGAGTGTCTTGATCCGCATTTGCTGCGCCAGATCCACATCCGAAAATTGCACCCGCATCAAATCGCGCTTTTCGATGCCGACCCCGTGCTCGCCCGTCAGGCAGCCACCGACAGACACGCACAACCGCAGAATGTCCGCGCCCGCCTGTTCCGCCCGCTCGGCCTGTCGCAGGTCGTTGGCGTCGTACATGACGAGCGGATGCAGATTGCCATCTCCGGCATGGAACACGTTCGCCACGCCAAGGCCATAGCGGCTGCAGATGTTGCCGATCTCCTCCAGCACATGTGTGAGCTGCGACAACGGAATTGTGCCGTCCATACACAGATAGTCGGCCTTGCGTCCGATGGCGCCGAACGCACTTTTCCGGCCCTTCCAGATTCTGGCGCTCTGCGCATCATCCGCGCTGATGATGAGCGATGTCGGCCCCAGTTCCTCCGCAAGTCCCGCGATATACGCAAGTCTGTCGCCGATTTCCTCTTCCGAGCCTTCGACCTCGACGATGAGAAGCGCCTCGACGTCGAGCGGATAACCGGCTTTGGCAAACGCCTCGCAGACCTCGATCGCCGGCCGGTCCATGAATTCGATCGCCACCGGCACGATTCCCGACGCGATGATCCGCGATACACAAATACTGGCTTTGGCCGTCGACTCGAACCCGATCAGCATCGGCCGCGCCCCTTCTGCCTGAGGCAGGATGCGCACCGTTGCTTCCGTCACGACGCCGAGCTGTCCCTCCGATCCGACGACCAGCGCAAGGAGATCGTAGCCCTCCGCGTCGAGATGATCGCCGCCGATATCGACGATTGAGCCGTCCATCATGACCAGCTTGACGCCCAGGATGTTGTTGGTGGTCACGCCGTATTTCAGGCAGTGCGCGCCACCGGAGTTCATCGCGATGTTGCCGGCAAGCGTACACGCGAGTTGGCTCGACGGATCGGGCGCATAGAAAAAGCCATTCGGCCCTACCGCTGCCGAGATCGCCAGATTGGTGATACCGGTCTGCACCCGCGCCGTCCGCGCCGACGTGTCGATTTCAATCACCTTGTTCATGCGCGACACGCCGACAACGATGGCGTCCTCGGCCGGCAGCGCCCCACCGCACAACGAGGTCCCCGCGCCGCGGGGCACGACCTTGATGCCGTTCTGATGACAATACCCAAGGACCGCGGCAACCACCTCCGTCGTCTCGGGTAGGATCACGGCAAGCGGCAGTCGTTTGTAAGCGGTGAACGCGTCGGTTTCGTATGCGCGCCGTCCATCGACATCCGAGATAATGGCCCGCGCACCAACGATGGCGGTCAAATCCTTCACGATCGCATCGCGTCGATCGACGATGTCGGCATCGGGGTGCGGCAGTTCAATCGACGTCATTGCAGCCCTTTCCCGCAGGCGATGAAGCACAACGTACCATCCCGGCCGACTTGGTTAACAGGTTCATTTGCCGACATCTTTGCGCTCCCTCGGCGGACCTGATGATTTTCAACGCTGCGGAATAGGTGTTAGTCGTCCTAAGCAGCGCGATGTCACAATCCGAACAAGGCGGAGCGACATTCAACATTCAGTTGAAAGTCCTGAGACGCGCAACGTTAAACGTTTTGAGGCGGCACCGTGACAGCTATCAGTGACTTCGACATCTTCGCACGCGTCGCAAGGACCGGCAACATGTCGGCGGCCGGCCGCGAGATGGGCTTGTCGCCCGCCGTCGTGTCGAAGCGGATCAGCCTGCTCGAGGAGCGGCTCGGGGCTCGCCTGTTCCAGCGCACCACTCGTCAATTGACACTGACTGAAACCGGCGAAGGCTACTTCCGCCGCGTGATCGATATTCTGAGCCTCATCTCCGAGGCCGACGACTTCGTCAGCCGCCGCAACACCAACCCGCGCGGGCAGCTGAAGGTTACCGCTCCCACGTCGTTCAGCCGCTTTCATTTGGCTCCCTACCTGCCGGAGTTTCTTCAGACCTACCCCGAAATCCAGCTCGACCTGCATCTGACCGACAATTTCGTCGACATTATTCGCGACGGCTTCGATCTCGCCATCCGCATTGGTGAATTGCAGGACAGTTCACTCGTTGCGCGCAAACTCTCGCCCGACACCCGCGTCATCGTCGCGGCCCCGTCTTATCTCGAAAAGCACGGCACGCCAAAGTCACTGAAAGACCTTGATGACCACAACTGTCTGAGCGCGGGAGCGCAGGAATCTTGGTCCCTTGAAGGTCCCAGCGGCCCACAGGAGGTGCGCGTCAAAGGCAACATCCGTTCCAATTCGGCCGACCTGATCCGCGAAGCGCTCATCGGCGGCCTCGGACTTGGCCTCCGCGGCACCTGGGAAATCGGTCCCGAACTGCGCGCCGGCAAGCTCAAGGTTGTCCTGCCGCAGTATCGCGGGTCAACGAAGATGGCAATTTTTGCCGTCTATCCCTCGCGCGATTTCATGCCGGCCAAAGTCGACGTATTCCTGGATTTCCTCGGAAAGCATTTCGGCCCCGATCCGTACTGGGAAAAAGATATCGGTCTCGGCAACCGTCCAGCTGCGGCCAAATCCGCTCCACGTCCGGCCCGCTCCGCCGGCAAGCGAGCCGGTGACACCGCCTGAGGCAACACCAAGCCACCCGTTGCCCTGAACCCCGCACTCCCGTATCCGTGGGTCCTTAACCACCGCGAGCCAATCCACCACGAGCCAATCCTCCGCGAGAGTGACCCCATGCAGGCTGCACGTGCCGGCCTCTTCGTCACATGCCTGATCGATCTGATCCGACCTTCCGCCGGGTTTGCCGCCGCGCGCCTGATCGAAGGTGCTGGCTGCACGGTCGTCGTGCCAGATCGCCAAACCTGCTGTGGCCAGCCGGCCTACAATTCCGGCGACCGGTCGGGCGCGCTCGCTCTCGCCTTGCAAACCGTGCGCGCCTTCGCCGATTGCGACTACGTCGTCGTCCCATCCGGTTCATGCGCCGCCATGCTCAAAATCCATTACCCGCGACTGTTTGCAAACGCTGACGCCGCGACGCAGAAAGACGTGTCGGCCTTTGCGGCCAAAGTCCACGAACTGTGCACCTTTCTCGCCGACGTCCGCCAGATTGACGCCGTGCCCGGCCGCTATCAGGGCCGCGTGACGTATCACGACGCCTGCTCGGGCCTGCGCGAACTCGGCATCAAATCGGCGCCACGCAAATTGCTGGCACTCGTCCCCGGCGTCGATCTTAACGAAATGAGCGAACCGGAAGCCTGCTGCGGCTTCGGCGGTCTCTTTGCCGAAAAGTATCCGGGCATCTCCAATGCGATCGTCACCCGCAAACTGGACGACGCCACTGCGGCCGATGCCGGTCTTCTCCTCGCCGGCGATCTCGGTTGCCTCATGAACATTGCCGGCAAAATGAGCCGCACCGGCTGTTCTGTCGCTTGCCGTCATATCGCTGAAGTGCTGGCCGGCGAACTTTCCGATCCGCCCATCGGGCGTGGCCCGGCGGAACACCCGTGAAGCCATCGACCTCGCGATTTCCCGACAATGCTGCCGCCGCTCTCGCCAATCCCCGCCTGCGCGCGGCCCTCGACACGCTGCCCGGCGGGCTTGTCGCCCAGCGCCGTGCCGCCGTCGCCGCCGTTCCAGAGTTCGAAGCCCTGCGCGAGGCCGCACGCGCCATCCGCGATGCCACGCTCGACGATTTGGCATCCCATCTCGAAGCCTTCGAAACGAAGGCGATCTCCATGGGTTCGAAAGTCCACTGGGCCAGCGACGCAAGTGAGGCCTGCCGCATCGTCTTGGACATTTGCCGCGCGGCGCGCGCCCGCCTCGTCGTCAAGGGCAAGTCGATGGTCTCCGAAGAAATTGGCCTCAACGCTCACCTTGAAGCCGAAGGTCTCGAAGTTGTCGAAAGCGACCTTGGCGAATACATCATCCAGAAGCGCGGTGAAACGCCAAGCCACATCATTGCGCCCGCGATCCACCTGACCGAAGCCGATGTCGCGGCCGACTTTCGCGCCTACCACACGCACCTGCCGGCCGATCGACGGCTCGATACACCTCAAAGCCTCGTCGCCGAGGCGCGCAATGTTTTGCGCCAGAAGTTCCTCGCCGCCGACGTCGGCATCACCGGCGCCAACTTCCTCGTCGCCGAGACCGGCTCATCGATCATCGTCACCAACGAGGGCAACGGCGATCTCGCCCAAACGTTGCCGCGCGTCCACATCGTTGTCGCCACGATCGACAAGGTCGTGCCGACACTTACCGAAGCAATGACGCTGCTGCGCGTCCTTGCCCGTTCCGCGACGGGCCAAGACATGACCGCTTACACGACGCTGGCGACGGGCCCGCGCCGTCCAGGCGACTTGGATGGCCCCGAGCAGAGCCACATCGTGCTCATCGACAATGGTCGCAGCGAGATGCTGGCATCCGACATGCGCGACGCATTGCGCTGCATTCGCTGCGGCGCCTGCATGAACCATTGCCCGGTCTACAACGCCATCGGCGGCCACGCCTACGGCTGGGTCTATCCAGGCCCCATCGGCGCCGTCCTGACACCGAGCCTTTTGGGAATCGTGGAAACGAGCCATCTCCCCAATGCTTCGACGTTCTGCGGCAGCTGCGAAACAGTATGCCCCGTCAAAATCCCGCTGGTATCGCTGATGCGCACCTGGCGCGAACGCGCCAAGCAACAGCGTCTGGAAACGTGGCCCGCCCGCGCACTGTCCAAGCTATGGATCTCCACCGCAACGAGGCCAGCGCTCTATCATCTGCTCGCTCGCGTCGCCGTGGCGATCGGCGGTGCCCTTGGCCGGCGCAAAGGGCGATTTTCCTCTCTTCCATTCGCCCGCGGCTGGCTCGCACACCGCGAACTGCCCGCCCCACAAGGTCGTACCTTCCAGCAACTGTGGAGAGAAACCGAACGCGGAGTGCCACGATGAGCCGCGACGCCATTTTGACCCGCGTGCGCGCTGCCGGTGCGATGACGCCCAAACGTGCCACCCCGCCGCTGGCTGCCCCGCCGAGCCTGACGACATCGGGCGATGCTGCGATCGCTCGCTTCCGCACCATGGCCGCCGCCAAAGGCATCACCATCATCGACGCTCCCGCGCGGGACGCTGTTCCGCAGGCGATTGCGAGCATTCTGTCCTCCACCGAAATCGAGACTCGGCAGATCCGTCTCAATGATCCAGCCATGACGAAGTTCGATTGGCGAGCATCAAGCCTGTCGATCGAGCTTGGTGCAGCTGAGCCGCAAGATGTGATGGCCCTCTCCACAGCACGCGCTGCGGTCGCCGAGACCGGCACGCTATTGCTGGCCTCTGGCGCGGAAAATCCGGCGACGTTGGCGTTGCTTCCCGAGACTCATGCCATCGTGATCGACGCCATGAATATCGTCGGCACCTTCGAAGACGCGCTGACAATTCTGCGCACTCACTACGGCGAAAGCCTCCCGCGCGCCGTCAATCTGATATCGGGCGCCTCCCGCACCGGCGACATCGGCGGCCGCATCGTGCATGGTGCCCATGGCCCCCACCGGCTGATCGTCATCATCGTCGCAAACGAAATCAGGGCGCCGCAACCGGCGCCCTGATCAATGTTCGAATTGTTCGGCCGCTATTTTCCGCGGCAGGTCTGCAGGCATCGCGTTAATTCGGCGCCACACTTGGGATCATCGCTCGTCGCGCGGCGACAGGCGTTTTCCTGCGCGTAGCACTGCGCGGCGCATTGATTAGCGGACGCTTCATCGCCGCCCGCCACATGTCCGCCGGCCGCAATCACGGCATAAGCCGCAGCAATCGCCACGACGGCAAAAGTCAAAGTTCTGATTGTCACCGCTGTCCTCCGCGCCCGCCGGGCTCACGCACGCTGGCTTTAGTTACGTTGCCCTGGTTCTAGCGCGGACAGGATGAATGCGACCTGAACCGGCGGCAAGCCCCCGCGCGGTCAACTCTTCTTCTTAACCTTCAGAAAGCCAACTCGACGAAAATCGGGTCCACCGAGCCTTTCCACCGCCCATGGAAGCGCTCAAGCAATTCGTCGGCCACGGTTTTCCGGTCGTGCACGAGCTCAAACAGTGGCTCCAGGTAGATCGTCTCGTCCTGACCGAACGGGTTAATGTTTGCCCGCCTGCGCAGACCCGAGCGCGCGATGCGAAGCACATCCAGCGACATTTGCCACACGGTTGTATCCCGAAATGGGGTATCGAACGCCTGCCGCGGCACGCCGTTACGCAGCGCCTGCCGCTCCTCCGCCGTCCACGATTTCACGTAACTCCACGCCGCGTCGAGCGCCTGATCGTCGTAAAGCAGGCCGACCCAGAACGCCGGCAAGGCACAGATCCGCCGCCAGCGCCCACCGTCGGCGCCGCGCATTTCCAAAAAGCGTTTCAGCCGAACTTCCGGAAACAGCGTCGTCAGATGGTCCGACCAGTCATCGAGCGTCGGCAACTCACCCGGCAGCGCGTCCAGCTTACCCGCCATGAACGAGCGAAACGACGCCCCCGCCACGTCGATGTATTCGCCGTCGCGATAGACGAAGTACATCGGCACATCGAGCGCATAATCGACGTAGCGCTCGTAGCCCATGCCGTCTTCGAACACGAACGGCAGCATACCGGTTCTGTTGGGGTCCGTGTCGCGCCACACTTCACTGCGCAGCGACTTGAAGCCGTTCGGCTTGCCTTCCGTGAATGGCGAGGACGCAAACAACGCCGTGGCGATCGGCTGCAAGGCCAGCGACACGCGCAATTTCTTGACCATGTCGGCTTCGTTGGCGAAATCGAGATTCACCTGGATCGTCGCCGTGCGGTACATCATGTCGAGGCCGGCCTTGCCGACTTGCGGCATGTAGCGCGTCATGACCTCGTATCGCCGCTTGGGCATGCGCGGTGTTTCCTCCAGCGTCCATTTGGGTGAGAACCCGACGCCGATGAAACCGATGCCGAGCTTTTCACCGACGCTGAGTACCTCACGCAGATGCTCCTGCGTCTCCGCAGCCGTCTGATGCAGGTTCTCCAGCGGCGCACCCGACAATTCAAACTGGCCGCCGGGCTCCAGGCTGATCGTGCCGCCGAGCAGCCCCTGTGTTTCGGCATCCGGACGCTTCAGTGCGATGATGTTCTGCCCCTCCATGATCGGCTCCCACCCGTACCGCTGGATGAGGGCCTCCATGAGCGCGCGAATACCGTCCGGTCCCGCGTACGGCACCGGCGTCAGGCAGCAGGTATGGAAAACGAACTTTTCGTGCTCCGTCCCAATCCGCCACTGAGCCTTGGGCTTTTCGCCCGCCGCTATCCAATCCACGAGATCGGCCCGAGTTGTGACGATCGGGCTCGCAGCACCTGCTTGACGGGTGGACATTCAAAACCTTGGTATTGGCGGGCCGATGCGCGACGCGAGGATCGCACGACTGGCACAAGCTTATGCCGACGAGACCAACGGCAAACAAGTGCCGAGGCAACCAAGCGGCGTAACGTCCCGCCCGTCGGCGAAGCCGGCAGGCATTAGGAAGACGCAACCGCTCCCCGCCAGCCGAATACGAGCCCCAACAGCCGGTTGCACCCTGTCAACGCCACCGTCAACGCCATCAAGACGCCAAACAAGCCGGCCGAATTCAGTAAAACCTGCTTAAGCCCGAGTTCGGTGACATTGACGAACGGATAGGGATACCAACCGGTCTGTGCACCGTGCCCCAGCGTCCAGCCGATATAGATCAAGGGAAAGACAAGCGCCTTCCACACCGTGCTCCACGGCACCGACCCCTTCGGCACGAATAGCAGCCAGTCGGTGACGAACATCGTCGGTATCGCATAATGCAAGAGCACATCGGCCACGAGAGCTAGGCCCTGCGGATCCCAAGCATTGCGTAGAACGAGAAAATAAATGACCGCGACGATAACGATGTACGCCGCAATCGCCGTGCGCACCCACGGCCGGTCAAAGAACCGGCCCAGCCCCGATTGCGGCGCGACCGCCGGCAAGGTCATGGCCAGCGCCGCCAGACTATTCGACAGGATCGTGAAAAAACTGAAGAAGTTGATCGTCCAGATCACGAGATCGGGCGGATCGGGGTCGGCGGCGATAATGTAGTATTGCAGCCCAAGCGCAAAAAATCCGGTCGCCGCTGCGATGACCCGCCAAAGCATCTTCATCGTCGAGCCCTTCAATTCTCTAATACTCCTCGCCGACGACCGCGTTGATCACGGCGAGGGCTGCGACAGCGGCCGTATCCGCTCGCAAGATGCGCGGCCCAAGAGATACGGTTCGCGTCGCAGTCTGAGCCAGGATCGCCGTGCGTTCGTCGTCGGCAAATCCACCCTCCGGTCCGATCAGCACGGCCAACGGACCCTTGGCAACCTGGGCGAGTGCCGCAATGGGATTAACAACGGCCGCCGCCTCATCGCAAAAGATCAGCGTCCGCGCCGCGTCCCACCTGTCGAGAACGTGCGCAAGCTTCTGCGGCTCCAAAACCTCCGGCACCCGCAGGATGCCGCACTGTTCGGCGGCCTCGATCACATTGGCTCGCATCCGGTCGAGATTAACCCGCTCCGCGATGGTCCGCCGCGTCAACACCGGCCGCAACCGCCTGACGCCCATCTCCGTTACCTTCTGCACCATGTAGTCGAGGCGAGCATGCTTCAACGGTGCGAAGAGATAATCGATGTCTGGCCCCGCCGTCTGTTGCCGCGTCTGCTCCTCGACGATGAGCACCGCACCGCGCTTGGTCACGGTCCCGATCCTCGCCCTCCACTCCCCATCACGGCCGTTAAACACCAGCACGGCCGCACCGGTATTGAGACGCAGCACCTTGATGAGATAGTGGTGTTGCTCCGGGCTGCACGGAACCTGCGCCTCTGCGGCGAGCGACGCATCGACGAACAGGCGCTGCGATGTGAAATCGTGAATGGCCATCTTATCCCCCCACACGCGACACGGTGTGGGCCTCATGATTGCGTCATGACCGCAATGCGTCATGGCCGCAAGCCTCACCGAGCAGCGCACTCCCGCCGCCGCCCGGCCTAAACCATGCTGCGGCGCATCGTTGCGCCGAGCAACGCCGACCGGTACCCTTAAGCCCAGATAGCGAAACAATCGGCAGCCAAACAATCCATGAGCGACACGACCCCTCCTGAAACTGCCGCGCCTACGGTCATTCCGCCCGTGGCCGATGCGTCGCGTGACAATTGGGTCGACCGCTACGCGCCCGATAGTTGGCGCCCGTACTTGCGCCTGATGCGCCTTGACCGCCCGATCGGGACATGGCTCCTGCTTTTTCCCTGCTGGTGGTCGCTGGCGCTCGCCGAGATCGACGAGGGCCTGCCCCACCCCTCGCTCTGGTACATGATGCTGTTCGCCATCGGTGCGACGGTCATGCGCGGCGCCGGCTGTGCCTACAATGATTACGTCGATCGAGATTATGACGCCCAGGTCGCCCGTACAGCCAGCCGCCCGATTCCCTCCGGGCAGGTGACGCCCGAAGACGCCCTCGTACTCGTCGGCGTTCTGGGCTTCATCGGCCTCGCCGTGCTGCTACAGTTCAACTGGTTCACGGTTTTCCTCGGCGCCTCTTCCCTGCTGCTGGTGCTCATCTACCCGTTCATGAAGCGCTTCACGTATTGGCCACAAGTCGTCCTCGGCCTTGCCTTCAACTGGGGCGCCCTCGTCGGTTGGGCCGCCGACGAAGGCAGCCTCGAACTGGCAGCCGTCGCGCTCTATTTCGGAGCCGTCGCCTGGACCATCGGGTACGACACCATCTACGCGCATCAGGACACCGAAGACGACCTGATGCTGGGCCTCAAATCGACCGCGCTCAAATTCGGTGAGGAAAGCCCCACCTGGGTCGGCGCCTTCTACTCGATTGCCATCGTGCTGTGGACGATTGCCGGCTTCCTTGCCGGCGCGCATCTCATTTTCTTTTTGGCGCTGGCTCTCGTCGGCCTGCAACTGGCGTGGCAGGTTTCAACATTGAACGTCCACGACTCCAAGAACTGCCTGCGCCGTTTCCGCTCCAATCGCGACGTCGGCTTTGCTATTTTTCTGGGCCTCGCCGCCGATATGTTCCTGTCCTACTGGTCCGGCTTCGCCTAACCGCACGCGGCGGCCGGCTCCGCATCAGCGGAGTCGCCGCGTGCCACTAGGCGTGTGGGGTCAGACCCCAGTTCCCAGTTCCTGCGCTCGCGCCGGGATGACGTTACTGCGGGCGGCGGCAAGGCATTTGGGGTCTGACCCCAGTTCCTGCGCCAGTTCCTGCGGCCGGTTCTCCCTGCACTTTCCGCGCCCGGCGGCCGGCTCCGCGTCAGCGGAGTCGCCGGGCGCCATCAAAGAGAGTCAATCTCCCGCATCGCCGCCGCATCGCGCGCCGACAGATCGGGATAGGCCGGATCGGACCCGACATCCGTGGTAATCCGCCACGACCGCGCGCACTTCTTCCCCTCGGCGCGCTTCGGGATCACGCCAACTGACTTCACATCGGATGCAACCACCGCACTCTCCGGCAATGCGCCCGCAATCACCTCGATCCCCGACGTGATGCAAACCTCGGCCAAATCGACGCCGTCGAGCCCGCTCATCAGATCCGCGTCATCGACATAGACAATCGGCGCGGCTTCCAGCGATGACCCGATGCGCTTGCCCGCGCGCTCCAACTCCAGCGCGGCTGTCACTGCGCTGCGCACTTCGCGAACCCGGTCCCACTTGGCGGCAAGATTATCGTCGCGCCATTCGCGTGGGATTTTGGGGAAGCTCGTCAGGTGGATCGATGCCGCCTCCCCCGGACGATACAGCGCGAACGCCTCGTCGGCCGTGAACGACAGGATCGGCGCCAGCCACTTCAGGATTGCCTCGCACAGATGATCGACAACCGTCAGCGCCGCCTGCCGCTTCAAACTCGACGGTGCCTCGCAGTACAGCGTGTCCTTGCGAATATCGAAATAGAAAGCGGACAACTCCGTGTTCATGAAGTGCGACAGCAGCGCCACCACTTTGCGGAAGTCATAGGTTTCGTAAGCTTGCCTAATCTCGCGATCCAGTTCCGCCAGCCGGTGCAGCATGAGCCGCTCCAACTCCGGCATATCTCTATGACTTACGCCGCGTCCGGCCGGCTCCCCGGCAGGGGAGTCGGACGCGGCATTAAAAGTCCCGCGTCCGGCCGGCTCCGCGCCAGCGGAGTCGGACGCGGCAATTACAAGTGTGTCGGACGCGGCCACATTAAAGTGCGCCAGCGCACCCAGCATCCAGCGCAGCGTATTGCGTAGCTTGCGATAGCTGTCCGCCGATGCCTGAAGGATGCTTGGGCCAAAGCGGATGTCGTTCGTCGTGTCGGCAGACGCCACCCATAAGCGCAGGATGTCGGCGCCTGTTGTTTTCATCACGTCCTGCGGCGAGAGCACGTTGCCCTTCGACTTCGACATCTTCTCATCCCCCTTTTCATCGAGGATGAACCCGTGCGTGAGCACGATGTCATAGGGCGCAGACCCACGTGTACCGCAGCTTTCGAGCAGCGACGACTGGAACCAGCCGCGATGCTGGTCGGACCCTTCCAGATACATCACGCGATCCTGCCCACCTTTGACGAGGCTCTTGCGTGAGATTCCCTTCAAACCTGGAAACGCGACGGGATCTTCAAGCGTGAACGCATGCGTGGAGCCGGAATCGAACCACACGTCGAGCACGTCGCGAACCTGCTCCCACGCGGCCAGTTCGCCAGCCGGAACGAGACCGCCAAGAAAGCGCTCCTTTGCACCGGGCTCGAACCAGACGTCCGCGCCCTTCTCATCGAAGGCCGCCTCGATGCGCGACACCAGTTCCGCCGAATGCGCCCACGTTGCGTTCGGGATGATCTCGTCGGTCTGCGTATGGCGGAACACCGTGATCGGCACGCCCCAAGCCCGCTGCCGCGACACAACCCAATCCGGCCGCGTCGCGACCATGCCGTTGATGCGGTTGCGCCCCGCCTCCGGCACCCACTGCACCCGCTCGATTTCGGCCTCCGCAAGCGAGCGCAAGGTCGATCCCCTCTCCCCGCGCGCGGGGAGAGGGCTAGGGTGAGGGGCGGCGACTTGCGAAAGCGCTTGCTGCTGCCCCCCACTCGCGCCTTCCGGCCGGCTCCCCGCAGGGGAGTCGCCGGGCGCCACATCAAGACCAATAAACCACTGCGGGGTATTGCGAAAAATGACCGGCTTTTTCGACCGCCACGAATGCGGATACTGATGCTTCAAGCGTCCGCGCGCGATGATGTTGCCGGCCTCGCTCAGCGCCTTGATCACGGCATCGTTGGCGTCACCCTTGTCGCCATTCTCTTTGAGAACGCGCTTGCCCTCAAACCCCGGCGCGGCCTTCGTCAACACGCCGTCGGCATCGACCATAGTGGGGATCTGCTTCTCAATTTCGCGAATACGACGCGTCCGAGACGACAACTTTCGATTTTCTAAACCGACAGTAACGCCTTTCTGAAACTCATCATCCGTGTAAGACGAGCCAACAATGTGAATAGCTGCGTTGGATTGCGGAACTTTCTTCTGAGCTTTGGTCAGCTCTGCACTCATCCAGACTTTATAATCATCGGTACCATGGCCGGGAGCGGTATGAACAAAACCTGTTCCCGTGTCGTCGGTGACGTGGCTTCCATCCAGCAACGGCACATGGAAATCATAACCCATGTTCTCTAATGGATGTTCACAGAACATCATAAAGAAGTTATCGGAGTTCACTGCTGCCAAACGGCGATATTGATCGACCTTTGCAGACTTCATCACATCAGCAGCAAGCGTATCCGCGAGTACGTATTTCTCACCAACTCTGGCCCAATTTCCTGCTGCAGCAGCAGTAACTTCATACAAACCGTACTCAATATTAGACGAATAAGAGATCGCTCTATTGCCGGGAATCGTCCAGGGCGTTGTCGTCCAAATCACCACCGACGCATCTAGCAAGGCTAACGCATCGGCACTTGGCAATTGCGAGCTTGAACTCGCTCGCACGATCGGAAACTTCACCCAGATCATATCCGACTGATAATCCTGGTACTCGACCTCCGCTTCCGCCAGCGCCGTCTTCTCGACCACGCTCCACATCACCG
>LNFM01002776.1_pt1 | contig 56217 bp, 72 predicted proteins | sample 596031 | NCBI WGS metagenome assembly LNFM01 (sample SAMN04254537, study PRJNA301005) | activated carbon metagenome | isolation source: dual media filters at the Ann Arbor, Michigan drinking water treatment plant | place: USA: Ann Arbor
CCTCACTACGCAACTCAGCCGCCAATTGCGGCAACTGCTCCGGTGAAAGCTTCCGCAAATCCGAAGGCGTGGTCACAGTGTCCAAAAGCGGGGTAGCGGGCAAAGACATGCAAAAATGAATCCCTTATTCGATCCGCCGTCCTAGTCGATTGGTGGGAAAAGGTGAACAGGCGGATTTTTCGTGCTGCCGGTGACGACACCGGCCTTATCAGCTATCCGATTCGCTATGCCCGCCACACCCGCCTGGCCCCCTCAATCGACACCGCGGCTCTTCGTGGCGACGCCCATCGTCGCCGGTTCAATCCGCGTTGAGGGGCCACAAGCGCATTACTTAATGGCGGTGATGCGGACCAAACATGGCGATCCTGTGAAATTGTTCGACGGCACCAGCGGCGAATGGCTGGGGATCGTCGAATCGCTGGGGAAGCGCGACTTGACGCTGAACGTCACCGAAAAGCTGCGCGAATGCGAAATTGTCCCCGATTTATGGCTCTGTGCTGCGCCGCTGAAAAAGGGGCGGATCGACTGGCTGGTCGAAAAAGCCTGCGAATTAGGGGTCGATCGGGTGATGCCGGTGCTGACGCGGCGGACGGTGGTCGATCGCCTGAACCTTGATCGCTTGCGCGCCCACATGATCGAAGCGGCCGAACAATGCGGCCGAACCGCGCTGCCGAGCCTGACCGACCCCATCAAGCTGCCTGCCCTGTTGCGCGACTGGCCTGACAATCGCATGCTGTTTTTTGCGGACGAAACCGGTGGGCAGCCCGCCTTGGACGCGATGCGATCGCGCCCCGGACCGGCCGGCATCTTGATCGGCCCCGAAGGCGGCTTTGACGATAGCGAACGCGATCTGATCCGCGCCCACCCCGCCGCGATCGGTATGTCGCTTGGGCCCCGCATCCTGCGCGCCGACACGGCAGCAGCAGCAGCAGTCGCTATTTGGATGACCGCGGCGGGCGACTGGCAATAATTGGTTTCAGCAGCACAAGGCACGAGCACTAGCGTCCCGCCCCGCCCCCGGCTAAAGGCGCGATCCATGAGCACGAAGACCGTAACCAACAGCAAATCGGCGGTCATCGAACACCGCGACCAACTCATCGCGAGCTTCGCCAAGGGCGAAAAGCCGCCTGAGCGCTGGCGAATCGGCACCGAGCATGAAAAATTCGTCTATGCGCTGAACGATCATCGCGCCCCTTCCTATGACGAAGCCGGCGGCATCCGCGACCTGTTAATGGCGCTGACCGAATTCGGCTGGGAACCGGTGCTGGAAGGCGGGAAGGTCATCGCGCTGAACGGCAGCGACGGTAGCGTCAGCCTGGAGCCCGCTGGGCAGTTCGAACTGTCGGGCGCGCCGCTCGATAATCTCCACCAGACCTGCGCCGAAACCGGCCGTCATCTCGAGCAGGTGCTGAAGATCGGCGAGCGCTTCGGCATCGGGTTTTTGGGGCTGGGCATGTGGCCCGACAAGACCCGCGCCGAATTGCCAATCATGCCCAAGGGCCGCTATGCGATCATGCTGCGCCATATGCCGCGCGTTGGCAGCATGGGCCTCGACATGATGCTGCGTACCTGTACCATTCAGGTTAATTTAGACTATCAGTCTGAAGCCGATATGGTGAAAAAGTTTCGCGTCGGCCTGGCCCTGCAGCCACTCGCCACCGCGCTGTTCGCAAATTCGCCCTTTACCGAGGGCAAGCCGAACGGGATGCTTTCCTATCGCAGCCATATCTGGTCGGACACCGATCCGGCGCGCACCGGCATGCTGCCTTTCGTCTTCGAAGACGGCTTCGGCTATGACCGCTACACCGACTATGCGCTCGATGTGCCGATGTACTTCGTCTACCGCGACGGCAAGTATATCGACGCGGCGGGCCTCAGCTTTCGCGACTTTTTGAAGGGCGATCTGTCAGTCCTCCCCGGCGAATTGCCGACCACCGATGACTGGAATGATCATCTTTCGACCGCCTTCCCAGAGGTGCGGCTGAAGAGCTTTCTCGAAATGCGCGGCGCCGATGGCGGGCCGTGGAACCGCATTTGCGCCTTGCCGGCCTTTTGGGTCGGGTTGCTGTATGACCAAGGCGCGCTCGATGCCGCCTGGGATCTCGTCAAGGGCTGGTCGATGGAAGAGCGCGAATTATTGCGCTCATCGGTGCCCAAGCTGGCGCTTGATGCGCCGTTGCCAGGCGGTGGCACGTTGCGCGATATCGCTGGGCAAGTGCTGGATATTTCGCATGCCGGGCTTGCTGCCCGCGCGCGCACCGATGCGGGCGGCAGCAACGAGACGGGCTTTCTCGATCCGCTGCGCGAGATCGTCCGCTCCGGCAAGGTGCCGGCGCAATTGCTGCTCGATCGCTATCACGGTGAATGGGGCGGCGATGTCAGTCGGATTTACGAGGAAATGCGCTTCTAGCTAACGCGCACCGACAACCACAGCACCGCGACCAAACCGACCGCACCAACGGCGGTGGTCGTATAGCCCGTCAACCGGCTGCGCAGCCAGCCGCTCGACATGATGCCACTGAGCAGCGCGATGATGCCCAGCAGAAACGCGACATTCATCAGCAGCAGTGTCGATTCGAGATAGGGGCGGCTGGCGATGTCGCGCGACGCGCCGGGCAGCAGGCCGACGCTGAGGATCGTCGCCGACAGCGCCGAGACGATGAAGCAGACCGCGGCGGTGACAAAGGTGCCGATCGTGGCTTCCATCAGCCGCGACCGGGTGTTGGCGAAAATCAACAGCCCCAGAAATGCGACGGCGACACCCCCGAAAAAGGCGCTGATCGAGCCGATTTGCGTGGCGAAGACACTCATCGCCTGCTGTGCTTCGCTTTGCATCATGCCCCCCGACACCGGATCGCGAGCCTAGGCAGCGATCCGCGCGGGAGCAAGATGTCAGCCGACTGGCTTTTGGCCGAAGACCCAAGCGAAGAAGCGCGGCACCGGGCCGTTGCGCGCCATCCAGTCCGAATAGGCCTGATAATCAGGATCGTCGCGGAGGTGCTTCTCCTCGGTCCGGGCGCGCCAGTAATAAATGCCCGACACCACCGCCAGCAGCAACGTCGCGCGCGCAGCATCGACGAGCGAACCGGTGCTGAGAAACGGCACAGTGGCGATCCACCAGAACAGGTTTTTGGAGAGATAAGCGGGGTGCCGCGACCAGGCATAGGGCCCGTGCGTCAAAATCCCGCGGTGCGTGAGGTTCGAAAAGCGCAGGCCAAAGGCAACCGTCGCCCAGGCATAAATCGCCGTCAGCCCGACCAGGACCACGCCGGTAATCGCCAGCAATACGGGTTGGTTGGCATACCAATGCGTCCAGTCTGCGGTGCCGGGATGGTAATCAAGCACGCCGCCATTGGCCATTAGTGAAAAGGGCGGGTAGCAGATCAGCGCCGCCATCCATGCTTCGGCATGGGGATTGGCGCTGCGGATATGCGCGTCGAGCGGGCGCATCGTCAGCGCATAGCCGACGGTCGCAAAGGCGACGTCGATCACAAACATCAGCGTGATCAGCCAATTGGCCAGCGCGATTGGATCGTGCAGCACCTGTTGCCAATCGGCGCGGATGAAATTGCCAAAGCCCGGCGGGACGATCGCCAGCATGAACGCAAAGAAGAACGCCTTGACCGCCCAGCTGCGCAGATGCGCGAAGATCATCTGCGGATCGGCCTCGCCCGTTCCCATCAGCCAGCTGCCCAGCGCCCAGGCACCATCCTTTGGCGCTACCAATTTGCGATCGAGCCAGATCACATAGGGAATCGAGCCGACAAACAGAATTGGCGCTGCCGCCCCCAGCATGTTCATTGCAAAGGGATAGTCCGCCCATTGCCGGTCCCAATAGAAGCGCGCGGTGCCATAAATCAGCGCAATGCCGGCCCAGGTCGCCCATAATCCGGCAAGTTTAGTGAGGCTGATGTCGAGCGTTTCGCGCCAGCTGGTGGTGCGTGACCAATCGATGCCGGTCGTCGGGCGGCGATGCACCTTATCGACACATACCGACCACAAAATCATCGGCAAGCCGCAGGCCGCGACATTGACCAGCGCCGAATAGGGCCCATCGAGCCCGAACCAGCGGGCAACAACCACCCAGGCAAGCAAGCCTGCCAATCCGGCCATGCCAACCCCGGTGCTGACGGCGGATGCCGGTCGCGGATCGGTTGCCACCGCGCGCGCCAAAGAAGGATCGTGCAACATCGCTGCGGTGATAGCGCAGCAATGGTAAGCAAGCCGTGAAGCATCGCGCCCATCGGCAAGCCGCGTTCAGCCCAGGAACAACTCCGCCGCTGCGTCAACAATCGCTGCTGCATCGAGCCGATAGCGCTGATAAAGATCGGGCAAGTCCCCGCTCTGGCCGAAGCGATCGACCCCAAGCGGGCTCACCCGCATCCCGCGCACCCCGCCAAGCCAGGACAGAGCGCCCGGCGATCCATCGATCACCGTCACCAATCCTGCCGCTGGCGACAAGGTGGATAGCAATGTCTCCACATAGGAGGGGGCGGGCGGCGTACCGGTCCAGCGCGCCGCGCGCCGCGCCGACCAGCCGCGATGCAGCAAATCGGGCGAGGTGATGTTCAGCAGCCCAAGCCCGGGCAGATCATCAGCCAAGTCCGCATAGGCGGCAAGCACCTCGGGCGCGACTGCGCCGCTGAACACCAGCGCCGCCTCGGCCCCCGGGCCGGGCTTGCGCAGCCAGTAACCGCCCTGCAACGCGCCGGATTCCCAATCGTCATCGTCACGCGCCAGCTGCGGGATGGTGCGCGTGCTCAGCCGCAAATAGACCGATTCGCCGTCTTCAGCCTGAATGTGCGCAAAGGCGTGGCGCATGATCTGCGTCAATTCGTCGGCAAAGGCGGGTTCATAATAGGTCAGCCCCGGCTGCCCCATGCCGATCAGCGGCGTGTTGATCGATTGGTGCGCACCCCCCTCCCCCGCCAAGGTCAACCCGGACGGCGTGCCGACCAGTGTAGCGTGACAAAACATTCTGGAGTCTTTGACACAACAAGCTGGAGCACTCCATTTTTCATTTGCCGCTGATAATCAGTTCTCGCGCCGCCGTCACCTTCCCGCTCAGGCGGTAATTCACCCCGACCTCCTCGATGGCAAAACCGGCGAAGATTGCGCGCACTTCGGGCGTATCGTTGATCGACAGCATGAAGCGCCCCTTAATGCCGCCCAAGACGCTGCTGAGACGTTCGAAATCGGCCTCTGAGAAGACGTTGCGGCCATAGTCATTGGTGCAGCCCCAATAGGGCGGATCGAGGTAGAACAGGCTGGCTGGTCGGTCGTATTTTTCGATCAGGCGATCATAATTAAGACGCTCGATCACGACGGGTGATAGTCGCTCGTGCACGTCCTCCAAGGCGGGCACCAGCTTGGTCAGATCGAACCTCGCGCTGCCGGTCGTGCTTACGCCGAAATGCCGACCGGCCACCTTCCCACCGAACGACAGGCGTTGCAGGTAAATGAAGCGCGCCGCGCGCTCGAGATCGGTCAGCGTATCGGGGTCGACCTGGACGAGGCGCTCGAACTCGGCCCTGCTGGTGATCTGCCACTTCATCACGTCGAGCAGCTGCTGGTAATGGCGCTGCAGGATGCGGAACACATTGGTCACATCGGCCGAGATATCGTTGATCACTTCCAGCGTCGGCCGTCGATCGCGGCGGAAAAACACCCCACCCATGCCAACGAACGGCTCGATATAGGCCTGGTGATCGATCGCGCCGATGCGTGCAACGAGACGCGCCGACAGGTTACGCTTGCCGCCGATGTAAGGGGCAAAAGGACGGACAGGCTGGACGGGTTCAAGCGTCATTGCCCGCGCTCCCTAGCGAAATCAGCCGCGAGAGTTCGGTACGCGAACGCTGCTTCCAGTGGACAAACCCCGTTACCGGCTCCCCTGGTGCGCTCCACCCGATCGGCCATCCCATCGTCAGTTCGTAGAATTGCGGGTTGGAGATCAGGCCGTCGATGAAGGAGCCAGAGCCAAGCCTGAAGCTCACCCGGACCCGGTGCGAAGATGGGGGCATCGTAACCGGGTGCCACCCCATCGCTCGCATGGTCAGCCAAAGCTTGGTCCAGGCCCTCGCTGCATTGCCCAGCGAAAACTGCCCCGAGCTGGTCGCCGCAACGTCGAACGGCGACTTCGGCTGGATCTGGCCGTCCGCAATCATGAGGTCCGGCAAATAGCCCGCATCGGTCGCCGTCGGCGTAGGCCAGGAGGAAGAGGCGGCGACGCCGGTGGCTTGCGCCCACCTCTCGCGCCGTGAACAGTCCTGCTTTTGTGCGGTAACCCAGGCGGCGTAGGCTGCTGACGACTTCGGCAAATCCCAGATCGAGGTGCCCTTCGACATTCTCGGCGAAGACGGCGCGCGGCCGGACCTCGTCGACGATGCGCTCAATATCGGGCCATAAGTGACGGGGATCGTGCTTCCCGCGCCGTTTTCCGGCGAGGCTGAAGGGCTGGCAGGGATAGCCGGCAGTGACGACATGTACACGGCCGCGCCATGGTCGGCCGTCGAAGGATCGCAAATCGTCCCAAACAGGCGCTGGCTCCAGGGCCTGGTCTTCCATCCGCGCCACGAGAGTGGCCGCAGCGTGGGCTTCCCGCTCGACGTAACAAACAGTTCGATAGCCTGGCTCGGCAATGGCAAGCCCGAGTTCGAGGCCGCCATAACCGGCGCAGAGGGAGAGGCCGCGCAGATCGCCGCCCCCATGGTCGTTAGGTTCGGGACATATAGCCACAAGGGTCTTCTCCTGGGGCTGCTCACTCGGCGCTCGGAGAAGGGCTCACAGGCCTCAGCTGATTGATCTGGCGGCAACGTCGGCACTTGATCTCGACGAGGCCTGCCAGCGCCCCGACATCTGCCTTGAAAAGAAGCGCGGCACAACCGCCGCATCGATATGATTCCTTCATTTTTAGCACCTATCGATGCTCCCGCCGTGACGGCCGGGGGAGCCGAAGGCTGGCGCGCCAGCCCAAGGTGCGAGCTCGCTCTCGCGGTTCGAGGGATGGCAGTCCCTCGACTGCCCCCGTTAGGCGGCAGCAATTTCTTTGCGCACGTCCTCCTCGTCGAGCTGGGTGTCGATGAAGAATTCGTCGACCTGCTCGACGGACAGTCTGCCCTCGAACGCCTTGGCGACGTCGGGTTCGCCGAAATGCTTGATAATGCCCTGACGGTCGAGTTCGGTTTTCACGCGGATGAACCGGCTCTTGCCGATCCAGCGCAGGCCCTGGAGCCACGCGAGCACGGCATCCGCCTTCACGCCCTTGGCGAACTTCACCGCCGGCGTGGAAAGCCGGATACCGATCTTCGCACCGGCCAGCTCGCCCGAGCGACGGTTCTTAGCGAATTGCTTGCCGCTGACTTCCCACCAGGCCTTTAGCGCAGCGAAGCGACCGCGTTGAACGGCCTCGATCCCGGCGAGGACGACGTCGCGCTCGGCCTTGAGCTTGTCGATCGCCGCCTCACAGGCGAGCTTCACCTTCAGCGCGCGGCGATCATCACCGACATATTCGCTGATCAGTTGCACCGCTTCGCCCGGCGTTTCCGGCACCCGCAGCGCGTCATCTTTCCTTCTGGCCATGCCGCCCCTCCTAGTTGCAGTGATATCAGCGGCCGAACGCGACATAGTCGAAACCGCCCAGACCAAGCCCTGCGCCAACAAACTGCGCAAACGTGGTCATGCCATTCACGTCAAAGCTAACGCGTTCGACGGTCGCATCTGCAAAGGGAGAAGCGGTAGGATTCACCGCAATCGGAAAAGCGATGAAGCACTCGTTGGGGAATGCTACCGGAAAGGGCGTGTACACTGGCCCTTCAAAAAACGGCCCTGCCACCGACCCCCATTTGATGATGAAGCCGAATAGATTGACGGATTTATCCGCCCCAAATGTTGCCCCCATAGCGGCGCGCATGCCGGCCGGTGTCAACGCCTTGGTGTCGATGGCACCGGCAAGAATTTCGGCGCCTGTGGCCTTATCGACTGTCAGCGTGCGGTTCGCACTCAGCGCCCCACCGCCCGTCACCAGACCGCCACCGGTCACGGTCCGTGTGGTCGGCACCGCACCGCCGCCATCCCCGGTCACGCCGTTCGCAATCGCGATGATCGCTTCGACCAGATCGAGTTCACGGCCCTTTTCCGGCTCGATGCCGGCCTCTTGGAGAACAGCCAGCAGATTGGCCTGGACGTCATTCAGCCAAGCAGCGCCTACCTTCGTTGCCCGTTGCCCCGTGCTCGGGTTTCCCTCCTGAAACTGGCCGTCGACGGCGCCGAGGGTGTCGATCGCATGCATGCTATTCGCTCCTTGAAAAATCGAACCAGAAGGTCGGTTCGGGTTCGGTGTGATAGGAAAAGATCAGCTCGCCATGTGCCGGCGCAGCACGGCCGATCAGGCATTCGAGGTTGAGCGCGCCAAAGCCCGCCAGCAGATCGCCGGCATCACCGCCGGCGCAGAATTCAGCGAGCGCAAACTGCATCAGATCGTCATCGAGCCAGACGTCGACGCGCCAAGCGAAACACCAGTCGAGGCCGTTGCAATCATCGCCGGCAGCAAAGCCAGCCTCGAGTTCGGCGAACTCGGCGATCGAGATGACATAGCCAAGCCGCCGTGCCAGCCCGACGAAATAAGCGATCGACTGGCCGCCACGCTCGGAAATCTTGTTGACCAGCGCCAGCCGCCGCTCGCTGATCGTGTCGGGTGCCCCAGTGCAGGTGTCAGGCAGACCGGCTACGCGCTCCCAGTCGCCCAACAGCTCCAGCGTGGTGCGCGGATCGGCTTCTTCAATCAAACCGAACAACCGGGCGTCTACGCGCGCCATCTCGGCCGCCATGCCGTGCAGCAGCTGTGCAAGGTTCGACGCCGAATCGCGCGCAAAGGCGAGGCCGCGCGGCAGTAATTGGATGAGCTGGTCTCGATAGGCGATCGAATCGAACATCACGGCGCCCAGGTGATCGCGCCCAGCATCGGCATATAGCCGGGCGCGGTTGTGACATTGGCGACGGGGCTAAGGAACAGATGATCGGTTTCCCCGGCCGCAACGCTGGCCGCCTCGTCCAGGTGGCTTTTGAGGATGACGCCGCCGGGCTCGGCTTCGCGGGCGAACAGATCAGCGAGCTCGGCCGTTACCGCGGCGCGCACCTCGTCGGTATCGGGCCGCAAGCGGATCACGGGGTTAAGCGGTTGGGGGATCGGTGCGAAGATCACCGGCGTCGCGATCACCGGACGCACTGTTTCGATGTACGCGGCGACCAGCTCCAGATCGTCCTCGCTCGGCAAGATGTCGTCCCGATCATCGTACACAAAAGTCAGGCCCACCCGGCCCGGCCCGGTCCAGTTCTCGAACGACCAGGCGCGCGTCACACCTGGCACTTCCTTTGCCCATTCGACCCAGTCGGCGCTCGAGCCGCCATTGGGCGGGTTCCGGATGCGGGTCAGCAGCCGAGCGAGCAGAGCCGCGTCATCCTCCTCATCGGCACCACCGCCAAGCCCGGCGACGCTTACCGCCGTCGCATTCACACCCGACAATGGCGACGCGAAGGTCAGCACGGTGCCCGCAGAGACCGCCCCATCGGCGCCTGGCGCGGTCGCTTCGACCGGCACCGTTGCGGTCGTCGCTACCAGCACGGTCCTGGCCGTTACCGTAAACCGCGCGCCATCGATGCGGGTAAGTTCGGCGCCGAACGGTACGGTAGCGCCGATCAGCCCTGTCACGGTCACGTTACCGCTGGCCGCCACGGCGGGCTTGCGCGCAATCCCCCAAATGGACGCCCAGCGGGCCAGATATTCAGCCGATGCCGTGTCGGGCATCAGCTGCTCGGCAAGCCACACGGCTAAGCCATAAAGCGAATCGAGCGCACCGGCGAGGACGCGCGCCAGCACCTCCAGCATCGATCGGCGCAGACGACTGTCGGCGCCCGGCAGCCGGCCGTCGATATCGGCGGCAATCCGCGCGCGAAGATCACTGAGGGTCGGTCGTTGCAGCGGCATCAGTCTGTGCCCTTCCAGATGTAATCGTACCGGGCGCTGACGCGGCCATCGGGCCGGTAGAGGACAACGCCGATCGCCAGCCGGTCGCCGGGTTGTGCCACCGCCTCGACGTCGAGGCCTGCGCACACCTTGTCGCGGACCAGCCAGGCCAGCGCTTCGCGCGCGTAAAACCGGGCACGCTCGATCGTCGCCGGCGTCTGCTTTGCGCGGCCGAGCAGCCACAGCCGCGATCCGATTCGGTCGCCCTCTTCCTCGGCCAGCGCATCGCCCCACCAGCCGCGGCGATCACCGCTTTCGTCGGGCAGCGCATCGTCGTCGCGCGCGCGAGCATCGGTGAACAGCGACAGATAGATGGCTGTGCGCATACCATCGTCCTGGGCGAGGTCCCCGCCGACGAGGGCGATATCGCCCGCGAAGTCGGCCGCGTTCCAGATCAGGGCAAGATCGCTCATGCCGCGAACACCTTGGCAGATCCTTCGGTGATCACGCCGCCGACGACATGGTCGCCGACACGCGCAACCTTAGCGCCGCCTTCGTCGCCCAGATCGACGCGATCGGCGATCAGCTTCACGTTCGTCGCGGTGACCGTCGCGTCGTCTTCGATCGTTACAACCGCGCTCTTGGCATTGACGGTGAGGGGCTTGTCAGTCTCGATGACGATGCCGTCGCGGGTGATATGGACCTTCTGGCCCTGATCGTCATGAATCGCGCACTCACCGGGTGCCAGGTTGGTCAGGCGGACTGACCGGTCGACCGTACCAATGCAGATGCCGTGCGACCGGAGACCGCCGATGAAGGCGATGACCGCCTCGGCGCCAGCCAGCGGCACACTGCTAAAGCCATATTGCTGGTAATGTTCGATCTCGTCGTGAATCTCGCCATCGAGGAGCTCGACCTTCAGCCCCTGCGCCCTCAGACTGTCGTCGACCGCCATGATCACGGCGCGACCGATCATCATCTGGATGCGGTCCATCGCGGGCTTCAGCGCCTTCATTTCTTCTTCCCCACCGCCGACGCATCGGCCTGTTCGGGGATCGCCAGCTGGCTCCAGGCCTCGGGCGGCGATAGCTTCAGCACCGTCGTCGTGCCGCTTTCGTCGCGCGTCAGCGCGGCCGAGGTGACCAGCATCTCTCCCTGCATGTATATCGCAGGCGCATCGAGCTGGACGCGTAGATTGGGTGCCCAAAGCCGGCCGTCGCCCGGCACTCGCCAGCCGGGCACCGTAATCGTCGCTTCCTGGGCGCGGCCGGCGCGGGTGGTCGCTTCCCATTTGGCCCGCTTTTCCAGACTGGCGGCGTCGCCTTGCTCCTCGGCGACGATCACCAAAGGCCGATAGCGCTTGACCGACGGGTCCTTAGCCGACCCGCGGGGACTGGCGGCGGCACGCCCGTTGATCTCGTTCGATCCGGACGACTGGCCGAGTATGACATATTCCGAGAAGCGCTCGGCCACGTCATGCGTGGCCGACAGGCTGATGGCGCGATCGCGATCGCTGATCGTCGCTACAGTCGCGCCCTGGGCCGGCGTGATCAGCTCGATATTGCCCTCGGGCGTGGAGATGGCGAGCAAACCGCGAAACCGGCAAAGCCGCTCGATTGCCGCCTGTACCGTTTCACCCTGCTGCAGCGCGAAACGGCGTAGCGATGGCGCGGTGCTCGCCTTGGCGGTAACGCTCACCCCAAACGGCTTCGCCAGCTGCTCGGCGATCGCCTCGATCGACACGTTCTTCCACAGCCCCGGCTTGGCGATCGCCGAACAGTCAATGAGGTCCGCTGCCTTGTCGCGACCGGCCACTTCAATCGAATGGCTGTTCGCGTCGATTTGCGGGCTGATCCGGTCAATCCAGCCGGTGATCAGCGTCTCGCCGCCCACCTTTACCTTGCACGCCAGGCCGGCGCGGATGTCGAGCCGATCGGCACCGATCCGCTCGCGATCAGTGAGCGACAGCGTGAACTCGCCCGACATGGTGTCGATCGCACGGATGATGCTCACGCCGGTCCAGCCAGCATAGAGCATGCCGTCGATCGACAGCTCGACCCGCTCGCTTGCAGCCTCAACCATCGCCGAGCACCTGCAGCTGGCTGCCGCCCGGTACGAAACCGGGGTGACGTACCTTGTTTCGCGCGACCAGGTCGGTCACCTGGCTATCGAGCAAGTCGCGGCGATCGGGGCCGTGAAGGCGGTGGACGATCACGAGAGCCGGGCTGGTCGCGGTGATCGGATGGGCGAAGGTGCGCTCCAGCGTGCCGCCCCGAACCGTAGCATCGCGCACCATCACCCGGCGAAGCCCGTTGAAGATCGCGGCTCGGGCATCCTCGCCGGCGTCGGCCGCGTCGACCGCCCAGTCGTCCAAACGGACGGCAAGCGCGTCACGCACGGAGACAGCATCGTCATAGGATGAAAAGCGGGTCGCGGCGACCGCTCGCACCAGCTCCGCAGCGGTGGCCGCGCGCACGATATGGACGATCGCATCCTGATTAACCGCCTGGCGTCGGCGCGCGGGCGTCGTCGGCGCGATCACCGGCAGAGAAGCACCAAAGCCCGCGAGCGTCGTCAGCGCGGCTAGGCGCTGGCGCGGCGACGCGCCCACATTGCCGATCGCCGAGATCAGGCCGACGATCGAATGGGCGAGCGTATCGGGCGAGCGCAGCAACGCCGGTGCCGCCAGCACGCGCAGACTGGTGTCGAAACTGCGCAGCGCAGGCCCGGCACCAGCGCTGATCGCGCTGGTCACCTGGGCGACGCTGGCGATGCCGCGCACCAGGTCGCCCGCGGCAGCTTCGACAAACGCCGGAATGCCAGCGAGGCTGTAGCGCCGCGCAAAATCGATCGGCAGGGCGCGCAGTACTTCGAACGCTTGCATGTCGGCGATTGCCGCCGTGTCGGCCGTAACCCGTTGCTGCCGGTCCTCGCCCGCCTCGACGAACTCGACGCTGAAGACGACATAGCCGCCCTCGTCGGTGCTCTCGCTTGAGGTGAAATTGTCGACTGCGACGTCGCGCGTGCCATGCCAGGGATGCACGAGCGTTCCGACGCCCTCGGCCTCCAGCGCTGTGAGCAGCGCGTCGCGATCGGGGCGGTAATCGTTACCCCAAAGATAGCAATCAACTGTGAAGCGACGGCCCCTGCGCCCCATATCCTCGGGAAGCGCGTCATCGCGGCCGGGGAATTCATGCACGGCAAGGCGGCGGCCGCCCGCATATTCGTGGCTCCGGGTGACGAACGTTGCACCGCGAAAGCTGCCGGGTTCGAAGGCGTCGCGCCAGCTCATGCCGCCGGTCCCATTGCGGCGCCGCGGCGGCCGGGCGTGGTGACCGACGCGCTCACCTGGCGGCTATTGCTGCTGATGCTGGTGCGGGCGCCCGCGGCCGGAGCACCGACCAGCGTCACTTCCACTTTGACCTTGCCGTCGACCGGCTTGGGCATCGGTGGCTGCGCGATCGTCACTTTCACTTCGGGTTGCGGCGCGGCCCGTGCCTTCGCACCGCTCCGCTGCCACGCCGGTGCCTTGGCGGGAGCTGGTGCGCGCGACCATGCTGGCTGCGGCGCTGGCGCGGCGATCGCGCGCTGCCAGGCACGCGAGACTGGGGGTGTGGCCGATGGCGGCGATGTTTTAACGGGGGCGGACCGGGCAGGTGTGACTGATTGAAACGCGCCGCGCCGAGGTGAAGGTCGCCGGTCGGTCGGCGCTTGTGGCGGGCGCGCTCGCGACCGTGGCGGTTGCAGCGATGGCGGCACTGCGGCACCGGCAGCTGCCCAAGCTTTGGGCAGGTTCGGATTGGCCTTGCGTTGATCCTGCTGCTGCAGGGCGCGGCGCGCACGTTGTTGGTCGTCGGCCGTCGGCATGCCAAGCCCGGTGCCCCACCACCCCTTGTCATTCGCGGTGGCAGCGAGCTGCGCACGGTTCTTCGGGACGGCCTCTTCGCGGTCCATCGCTGCCAGCCGTTTGCGGGCGGCTTCCTTCTCCTGCGCGGAGGGGCCGAACCAGCCGTTGTTGCTGACGACCATGTTGAGCTGCCGCCGCTCGACGTCGCGCTGCCACTGGCTCCAAGCCGTGGCAGCGTTGCCGATCAGTGTAATGACGTTGCCCAGCACCGACACGATCGTGCCGATCCCGGTGGCGACCGCCGCCCAGTCGGTCTTGGTAATGAAATCGATCGAGCGATCGAACAGCCGGCCCATTTCGTCGCCGGCGCGCTTCGCCCAGGCATCGAGCTTGCCTTCTTTATCGAGCTTGTCGATCCACGCGAGGATGCCCTGCAGCCGCGATTTTACCTTGTCGAAGAACCCGGCTCCGGCGATCCGCAGCTGAAAATTGGTGAAGGCATCACCGATGTTGCTCAGGATGCCGCTGAAGGTCTTGGACTGGCGTTCCATGCCGCCGCCATATTTTGCGTCGAACACCGCCAGGATCGCACCCTGGATTTCCTTCATGTCCTTTTTGACGGTTTTCTTGGCCTGCTTGCCCGCCTTGTCGATATAACTGAAGGTCGCGACGTCGCCCTTGACCGACGTCGTGATATTGAACTCCTTGAGCCGTTCGAACTCGCCCGTCTGGGCATCGGCGATCGCTTCGACTGCGTCCATCAGCGATTTGCGCGTGCCACCAGCGGCGTCGCCAAGAATACGGAACGCCCCCGTTAATGGATCGAGGCCAACGCCGCGCGCGCGAACGAAAGCGTCGGTGACGGTTTCGATGTCATAAGGCGTGTTCTTGGCGAACTTCGCCACCCAGGACATTGCGGCTTTCGCCTTGATGGCGGAGCCTTCGGTTCCTTCCAGCGCCACCTGATATTGCTCGAAGGACGACGCCGTCGAGATAACACCCTTGGTGAACCAACCCGCTGCGGCCGTCGCACCAAGCACGCCCCAGCCTGCTGCCGCGCGGGCGATCTGCAGCGTCATGCCCGCCAGCTTGCGCGCAGCGACGCCGGCTGAATAGCCGATGCCGTACCCGATGGCATGGCCAAGTCTGCGCGCGCCCGCGGCCGCGCGGTCGAATCGGGCTGGCATGCCCATCAGAAACTGACTGCCGGCGCGATCGGTTGCCGCGAGGGAACGGCGAACCAAGCCCAAGTCACGACCGGCAAATGTCGCCGCCTCGCGGCCCGCCCGCCCGAAAGCAAATCCCACGCCATAAGCGGCACGTTCGACTGCCTTCAGTCGCCCCGCACTGGTGCCGAGCGAGACGATCGCGCGCCCGGCACCGCGCGCGCGGTCGATCATACCGGTCAGTCCGCGCGATGTGCTGATCACGCGATTGTCGAGTGCCTTACCACCGCCGGTGGCGGTAGCCCGCATTGCGCGGTCGAGCTGATTGCCATCCTTCGCCAGACCGCGTGTCGCGGCGGCGACCTTGCGCAGCGCGCCGCTGGAACGGTCCACCGCTTCAAGGATCAGGGATAGCTTCACTGTTGCTCTGCCTCACGCGAAAGGAGGATGTCGTGCCAGAATGCGAGCTCGTCGATCGTCAGCTCGAGCAGATCGCCCGGCGGAAAATGAAGCCCGGCCGCTAGGTCGCCGAGGACGGCGCGCCAGTTGGCTGGCCATCCTTGTGTGATGATTCCAAAGGGCCTTCAGCCGGTGCCCCCGCGATCGTCGATGCTGCCGGGCCCGTCGCGTCGGCCGGCGTGTTGTACAGCGCCTCGATCGCCTCGATATCGTCGAAGTCGAGTTCGCCCGCGTCGCGGTTCGACAAGCCGGATAGGGCGGCGATCAGGGCAATCTTTTGGGCGGTCGGCCCCGCCGCACCATCGGTGCGGGCCATGTGCTTGCCCTTCACGCGCGGCGCCAGCGACAATTCGGTCAGCATGTGGCGCTCTTCGCCCTCCGGGCCGACCAGCTGCTCGATCGGGTGCTGCAGCACATAACGGATGCGGCTCTCCATTACCGCACCTCTTCAGCAGGCGGTCCCTGAAGCACGACATCGGCCATGCCTTCCTTCGTGTCGAAGCTCAGCACCTCGGCACAATAGGCACCGCGTACCACCCACGACACGCCGACATCGGTTTCGAGAAAGACCGTGACATTATCCATCGCGCGGATCTGCGCGAGCGACAGAACGCCCTTATAGAGCACCTTGGCGGTGATCTTCGACGGTTCGGTTGACTCGCTGAAACCGCTCGCTTGATAGTCGCCCATCTTGGGCTCGCGCTTCACGCCGCCGATCTCCATTTGCGTGCCGCCCGACGTCTCGAGACGGATGCCATTGGCGGTAAGCGTGCATTGACCGACGACCTTGTTGGGATTGGCCACCTGGTATTCCTTTCAGTTGCCGCTGAGAGCCTTCTCAGCAGGGAGTTAGAGGCGAAACTGGACCTGGCCCGCAAAGACGCGGAACTGGTTGACGATGTCGGGCGGGATCAGCGCATTGATCCGGTTGCGGTCGCTGCCGTCGCGCTCGACGACCAGATCGGCAATGAACTGGTCGAGCCGCTCGACGATCCCCAGGTCTTCTAGATCGCGCATCAATGCGATCAGCTCGGCGCGGATGATCTTGGGGGTGACGATCGCCTGGCCGGCGCCAAAATTGGTGCCATCATCCGCCAGCTTGTGGCGCGGGAATTTGAGCAGGATGCGTGCACGCACCGCCTGGCGGATCAAGGCCAGCGTCAGCGGGGTATTGACGTCGAGATAGGCGACGTCGTCGATCCCGAGTGCATTGGTCTGATAGGTGGTGATTGCCCGCTCGATCGTCACGTTGCCGCTGCGATCGGCCAGGAAGGTCGAGATGCCATCGAGGAGCAAGAGCTCGCGCTGCGCACGGGTGAACAGGTCGACCTCTGCCGGTGGCAGGATGCCGGGCATGCCGAGGGTCTGGAACGGGCGCGCCGGATCGATCGCGCTGTAATAACCGACGATGCCACCATAGCTGGCCGCCCATTCCCAGGGCGGTGTCGGCGAAACGCCGGTACCGATGATCGAAACCAGCAGGCTGTTGCGGGCAGCGCCAAACGTTGCAGATGCGCCCTGGGTGCCGCGTGTCGCTGCGTAGGCAAAGGTCTCGAGCATCCGCGTGGGACCCCAGCGGCTCGCCAGTTCAGTTTCCACCGCACCAAGGGTGGTCGCGCTGGCGGTCCCCACAATGACGGTGCGATAGTCATTGTCGCCCATCAACGCGATCGCGGTGGAATAGTCCGGATCACCTGCCCCGGCGACGCCCGCTGCAACGGCGACGGTCACCCCGGCCGGCAGCTTTTGGCCGGTGTAATAATTGGCGCGGACATCGATATCGTTGCCATGCGTACCCTTGGCACGTGCCGTCAGCGTGACGACCCCGGCCACATTCGCTGCATTGACCGGCAAGTCGCGCTGGGCAGTCACGGCCGTGACGATTGCGGTGGCGATCGCGGTTGCCGTGTCACCGCTGGCAACCGAAACGATGACTGGTTGCCCGGCGATCATCAGGGCCAGCGTGCCGGCACCCGTCGCCGGGCCAGTGATCGTGACGGTGCTGGTTGCGGCGGTACCGCCGACCAACTCGTCCAGGGCGATCGCCCAGCATTCGCTCAGGCCGTCGGCCGCCTTCAGCGCACGCGCCATCTGCGCCAGCATCGATCCGCGGCCGAAGGCGGCGATCGCCGTGTCGACCGTGTCGATCCGCGTCGGAGTCAGCGCCGGGACCGCGCCCGCGGCCAGTCGTTGCCCGATCAGCAGCACGCGGTTGGCGACGCGGTAGACACCGTTCACTGCCCGCGAGCTGTCGAATTCGATATAGGCGCCCGGCGTGCGCAGGCTGACGGGAATGGAATTGAACGAGATCATGCTTCAGCGTCCCTTTGCTGGCGGTGATTGCGGGGTTTGTTGTTGGTTTCGACCTCGGCCGTGGTGGCAAGCGATTCGCTCTCCACATCCGCAGCGATCGGTTCGATCGTCACGTCGCCGTCGCGCTCCAGGCGCCGCCAATAGGTATCGTCGTCGACCATCTCACCGGCCGCGGCCAGCGGCGTCCGGTCGAGCTTGCGGATCAGGCGTCCCGCAACGGGCACCACGCGAATTCGGTCATTCACTGCGGATCTCCAGATGGTCGGTGGCATCAGCCGTTTCATCGGCGGGGATTTGGGCGCCGGGCGTGCCGGGGGCGGCATCGACATTGCCGAAAGGCTCGACGTCCCAATTGGCGTGGAAGGTCAGGAACTCGCCGATCGCCTCGGGGTCGCCCTGGAACTTTTGCACGAAGATCTTGGTCTTAAGCTCGACCGCATAGGCAGAGACGTTGCGCGCCGCGAGCTGGGCGTTGTTGCGCACCAGCCTGGCCGCGCCGATCGCGATGTTGTCGATCGGCAGATTGAGGTCGGTACCCGCCAGCAGCTGCACCGCATCGATCATCATTTGATAGCTGCCGGGCTGCGCGGCAGCACCCGTTTCACCGTGGCGGCGTGCGGTTTCGTTGCGACTGCTCTCAGCGGCCAGCACCAGAAAGAAATTGACCGGCCAGTGAACCTGGCCGTCATCGGTCGGGATGGCGGCGCCACACCCGGCGAAGGTCACCCAAGCGGCGGTACCGCGCCAGTTGGGCTTGTCCTTGAAATACTCGTCCCAATCTTCCGGATAGCTGTCGAGCAACCCAAATCGATAGCCGAGCGCGTCCGAATCGGCCGCGGCTTTCAAACGGCCGAGTATCGCGTTTTCGATCTGGGCGATCATCGCTCCAGCTCCGGTGCGATGTCCGCGAGATAATCCTCGGCCACGCCGATGATCTGCTCTTCGTCCATGTCGTTGATGCCAAGAAATGGTCGCGCGGGCAGCGTGACAGCCAGCACCGATCGAAACCCGAGGCCGCCAGGTAATTTGAACTTCAACCGTCCGCCGCCCTTGGCGGTGATCGTTGCGCCGTCCTGGTGAGGGCGCGCATAGATTAGATTGCTGCCCCATTCGACCTGGTCGTTGTCGGCGATCGAAGCGATCGATCCCTTCAGAAGCCCGCTGTCGCTGAGCGTCTTGCCGCCCTCCTGGCGAGCGCGGATGCTTTGCTTCCACGCCGACCCGTCCGGACCAACCTCGTCATCGAAGCGGTCGATGGTCGAGCTTTCGAGATAGAGGGCGATCCCCTCCATCATCGGCGTGCGCTGTTCGACGCCCACAATCAGCGCGGCGAGCCGCACCTCGGCGCGGTCGAGGCCGTCGATACGAAAGGATTGCGCGACTGACATTAATAGCCGCTCATGTTCTGACGACCGAAGATCGGCGGCCGGCCTTCGATCAGCACGGCACCTGGTCGCGCGGGCTGCGCGTCGACAACGCCTTCGTCGAGCTTGACCCGGCCGTCGGCGATATCGCGAAGCATCGCCATCGCCGCCTTGTGGTTGGCAACCACGACATCACGCGGCTCGGCGCGAAACATGTTGTGGAAGGCGATGTCGCACGCGATCTCGGTCAGCAGCGGCGGTACCGGCAGCGCGCTGCGATCGCCGTAGCGCGCGGACACAAAGCCATCGATGATCGTGCCGGCGCGCACCAGGCGCTGCTCGACATAGGCTTGCGCGTCATCGATGTCCTCGACATCGGCCAGCTGGACGATGTCACGCGCATCGAAGCGCGCTTTCATGTCCTCAAAACTGGCATAGACGATCGGCACGGTCGGTTCCTTGTTCGAAATTTCCCCGCCGCGGCCGCGTCATCGGTCGCGGCGGGTGTGCAGGCTCAGCTCGCGGGCGGGGTAGAGCCCGGCTTGGCCGCAGGCTTGGCTTTCGCCTTGGGCTGGGCTTTTGCGCTCAGCACAGCAGCAGCGGTGGGCGTCGCTTCACCGCTCTCCCCCTCGTGCGCTTCGCCTTGATCGACCTTACGCTGATCGGCCTTGCGCAGATCGTCGTGCAGCTGACTGTTCTCGGTGCGGAGTGCCTGCATGTCGGCATTCAGGCGATCGATCGTCTCGCTCGACTGGGTCAGTTGAAGCGCGGTCAGTCGATACTTCGCGATCAGATCATCGAGCGTGTCGAAACCCGCCTCGGCAAGCTTGTCGGCGATCGTCACAAGATCGGCGGCGTCAGTACGGTCGTCATGCCCGCCAGGAAACGCGAACTCATCGACGACGACGTGGCCTTTACGACCGCGTAGACCGTCATCTAGGCCGGTGCCCGCAACATCATCGACAACTGGCGCACGATCAATCAGCTGCTGCAGCTCGTTCGGTCCAAGCAGTCGGAGATCCGGCATCGCAACAAAGCCGTCTGCGGTGCCTATCATGACGCCGAGCGCTGGATCTTGCAGCAGGTCGCGAAACCGCACGCCGTCTAGCGAGCGGATCACCACGTCGATCGCCGACAAGGTGGCCCAGGCGAGACCCGCGCGCCGGTAGGGCGCGCGGTTCGACGATGATGATCTCGCCAGCGATGGTGTTGCTTTCGCCACCCGCCTTATTGGGCTTGAAGACGTCTTTTGCCCGCTGGTGGTTGGAAATGCCGGCCACCAGATGCGTCGGCCGAATGCCGCGCGGCTCGCCGTTATCGTCCTGGAACGCTTTCATCGCATCGCGCGCTGCGATGTAGTTCGCCTCGTTCAACGTGGCGGTCGAACGATAGGCGAGGAACGGCATCGTGTACCCGACCGCACCGCGCGCTTCGCCATAAGCGGTCATGATGCCGGTCTTGGCAACTTCGCTGTCCATCAGGTCGGCGATCCACCAGAACATCGGTTTCTTGCGTTCCTGCGCGATCAGCGGCTTCAGCGGCTGCGAGCAGTCGAGCAGGAACCACGCCTCGCCCTGGGCGGCGTTGTTGTGGTTTGACCACACGCCACCGTCGTCCTGGTAGGTCGGATGATCGGTGTCGAAAAAGTTCTGGCCATCAAAGCAGGGCCGCAAATGCCCCTGGGCGAGCGCCTCGAACCGCAGCCGATCCATCCACTGCTTGCCTTCACGGCCCCAGCCCTGGAACAGGGCCGGATAAAGGCCGATCTGATCGTCCTCGATCTGCCGCTTCTTGATCGGAAGCGTCGCTTCGTAATCGTCGTTGATGAGCTGATAGACCTTCTCGGCCAGCTCCTTCAGCCGCTTCTCGCCAACCCATTTGCGGAAGATCGGCAGATCGCCGAGAAAGCCATAGGTGTTGATCGACGTGGACGACGGGATCGGCGTCGACATGAATTCACCGATGATCTTCGCTTCGGTCTGGCCCTGGGTAAAGGCCATGCTGAAGGTCGTGCGGAGCGCTTCCAAAAGCGCCTGGGTAACTACGCGTGCCAAGTGCCTCGCTCCTTACTTGAGAATGATTTCGAGGATGCCGCTAACGGCACCCGCGGTGGCGAAGGCGGCAGCCGGGATGATCTGGATGCGATCCCCGGCCGCGACGATCGTCGATGCGTCGCCTGCCGTCGGCGTGTCGGTGATGACCGTGCCCTTGGCCGCGGCGTCGGCGACGGCACAGGCGAGACCTGCAACCGCCGTCACGCCGACCGCCACGGTCACATCGCCGCCGGTCGTCACAGCCTTCTGGACGATCACGGTGTTGCGCGCGATCCGACCGCTGCCGGGCGCCACCAGTTCGGCCGACGTACCCGCAAGCGTGTCGGTTTCATTGATCGTCCAAGGCAGAAAAACGCTTCGAGGCGCAGCAGCCGATGCCGCGGCGGAGATTTCCACCCACACCCCATCACTACCGACCTCGCGGACGATGCCGGCGCGCGGCCTGGTACCGGACGCAGAATTGCTCGCGACCGTTTCATCGTCGACGACAAAGCAATAGCCATCGATGTCAGCAACCGTGATCGCATCGACGCCGGCGCTGTTCTTCAACAGATAGGTGCCTTCTTCGACCTCGACCGTAACCGCACCGTCAGCTGCGCCGCCAGTAACGGACTGGAGCGCCATGCCAACGACCCGGCAATTCGCCACATCAGCGATCTTGGCGAGGTCGCCAGCGCCCTGGCCAGCGCGTGCCGGCCGGGCATAGCCCGACGAGGTCATCACCAACCCACCCTGCAGGATGGCGACAGCGGCGACGACGCCAAGGCTCAACAGGCCGCCGCCTGCCATTTTCTGCGTTTTCTTGGGGGCGCTAAGGGCCATTATACGAGCTCCACCGTTGGGGCGTTCTTGGCCTTGAGGAAATCCTCATGGCTCATGCCGGTCATCTCGCAGGCCGCGATTTCGTCAGCGGTCAGCGAGGTAAAATTCTGCGCCGTCTTCCGGTCGCCCAGCTCGGCGCCGGCGGCGACGATCACGGGAGCGTCCTTCAGATAGTCATTCCAGGCAGGCTCGTTCGTCTTGAACAGGTTAAGACCCCAGGCCTTCATCGAAGGCGCAAGCTTGCCTGACGACACGGCCGCCGCGACTTCACGCTCGGCGCGCTCGCCGGTCAGGACACCCAGCTGCTGGGTGATGCCGGTTACCTGCTCGATCGGCACGTATTTGGCCGGATCGGGCGCGGCAGTCTTCAGCGTGGTGACGGCTGCGGCGATCTCGTCGACCGTCGCAGAGTCGGCCAGTCCAGCCGCGACTGCGATTGCGCCGGTCGACGGCACCGTCTTCTTCAGTTCGCCGATCGCCGCGGCGATCTGCTCGACACTGGAATCGGCCGCAAGGCCGACCAGCGCCGCAAGGGCAGCAAGGTCCATGTTGTCGTCTTCCTCGGAAAGGCCGGCCGCGATGGCCGGCAGGTCGATCGCCCCGATGTTCACCAGGGCGGCGTTTTTCAGTCGAAGCACCGATCCGTCGGCCTTGGCCGCAAAGAAGGTCGGGCTGACATAGCGATATTCCTTGGCCTCGATCGCGGCGGCAGCTGCAGCCGTCCATTCGACCTCGCCGTAAATGCCGTCCTCTTCCACGCTGAGCGTGGCAGGCTTGATCCATCCGGCAGCAATTGCTCGCCCGCCGACGCGCTGGGCATGCAGCGTCTGATGATCATAGTCGAAATTGAAATCGGCAGAGCCGAGCCAGGTCCGGGTGGCCGCGACGACACGATCGGCATGACTGCGGTCGGCAAGCCGATACGGCCCGCGCCCGTCGCGCATGTCGATCTGGCCCATGGGCAGCAGCTTTACGCGCTTGGGCGCGCGCCCATCGATCAGCGACAGCTCAACTGCTGCCGCCACCGCCAATATCGAAGGACCACCACCTGCCATGCGCCGCTGATCGCACGGCACACATGGCGCTCTAACCTGAAGTATTTCATGCGGAAGCAGGCGCGCTCAGAGCCGTCTTATTGATCATTAACCCACGACGCGCTATGTGAATGTCGAGCCGCGCGCCGTTTTGGACGTCCGGTCTAGGCCCCTTATGGGCGCACAAGACAGCGCGGACATCAGTTTCTCACCAGAGTATGCAACCTGATCCGGTGTTTGTGGATCTCGAACGCCGCCGTGTAGCGTTCGCCGCCGACTTCTGCCTTCACCGATATCCGGCGCGAACCGTTTCGCGCGACTTGGGGCGTGCCGTGATTAATGTCTCCCTTGTGGAGAATGTCGCTGGCGCGAGCGATATCGATCGAACGGGTCGCCTTTCGGTTCCGGCCGTCGCTGCCATGCCGTTTGCGAATGTGACGGATCTCTCCCGCACCCAACTCGACCGATTTGGTATCTGATCGCAAGCCGAGTTTTGCCAGGCGCGCCTGGACGTGATCCGCCACGGGACCGATCCTGTGTGCCGGCGGCGTTTCCGCGCCGCTCCACACCGATTCGACAAACGCGGCAGCAAGTGCGTGTCGTGACGTCCATCGCCCGTTGGCATCGCGCGCTTGGTGTCGATCGAACGCGGCGGCGATATCAGCAACAGCCGGCGACGATCGCGCCCAGGCGGTTTCCCCCCTTGCCAGGCGCGCCCGATCGAAACCCTGTTCGCCTGCGGCAAAAAACCGCCATCCTGCCCGGCCGATATCGACGATCGCGCCAGCGCCGATGTAGCGACGCATCAATAGCGGCAAACCGTCTCGGCCTGCGACCCATCGCCAGCGTATCTCAATTGGCGCGGCGATCGCGGCGGCGACCGCCACAAGATAACGGCGGCGCTCGACATCGATCGCCAGCCTTTGCGCACCCGCAGCCATCATCATGTCGAGCGCGATCGGTACCGGCCAGCCGCCCGCGTCGGTAAAAATCATGCCTTTGGCCAGGTCCGCGCGCCCCGCCAGACCGAACACCGCAAAAAAGGCGCCGACATCGGGGTCGATTTCGGGCGCTGATCTGGCGGCTGCGGCAATCTCCGCATCGGGGCCAATCGGTGTGGGTGTTGTGCCTGAAAGCGCCGCCTTACCGACATTATAAGACCAGCCGGGATCGATGCCCTGCTCGACCCGCGACACTTCTCCGGTGCGCTTGTTGGTGTAATCGCGCAGCGGAAAGCTGACCGGCCGGATTGTCTGCTTCAGCCCGCGCGCGTCCATCATCCGCTGGTTGCGTGGCTTCACGGTGCAGCGACACCCCCAGCCGCAGGGCGGATAATGCGTGTCCCACCAGGGATGGTCGACCGGCAGGATGGTGCCGTGCCAGGCATGATGCTCGGGCCGCTCACGGCCGTCGAGGATCGCGCTGTATTCAAGCAGCGGAAAAAGCTTCTTCGATCGCTGAATACGCTCCCATCGCCCCGCCGCCTGGGCGGTGCGCATGTTCACCCGGTAGATCGTCTTCAACCGACGCGGGCTGCCGAGCTGGACGACCCTGTTCTCGGCAGTCAGCGGATCAATCATCCGCTTGCGTCCCCACCAGCCTTCGGCTTCAAGCAACGGCTGCAGGCCCTCGCGGAACATCGCCAGCGTCTGCCCCTCGGCGATCGCGCGATCGACCGCCGCGCGGATCAGCTCAAGGATCTGTAGCTTCATTGCTTTTGCGACAGTGAAGGCCTGCACATGCTCCTCCTGCCACACATCCTGCCACGCAAACCCAAAGGCGAAGCCTTTGGCGCGAAAGTATCGCAACGCCTCGATCGGCGTGATCAGCGGGATGGGTGGTTCATCGCCGGCCATCTAGCCCTCGATGATCGGGTTGCCCTGATCGTCCGCCATCAGATACCCGCCACCGACATCAATACCGCCCGCCAGCCACCAGCTCAGCCGACGATAGCGGACGAAACCGGGCTGGGAGGCGGCACCGCGATTGGACAGAAAGCCGGGGATGACCGCGATCGACAGGTGATGCCCCGCCTGGGCGAGCAGCGCCTCGACAGTGCGGCGCGCATCACGGCTGTACCATGCGCGCCGCTCGACAACACCAGCGGCTATGCTGGCATGCAGTATAGTCGTCTCCAGTTCGACAAGCTCGTCGAGCTGCCCTGGCTGCACCGTGACCCGGTCTCCACGACCCATCGTGTCACCCGCTTCGATTAACAGGCCTAGCGGCTTGCCATCCGCGTCATGGTCAAAGCGCGGCTCATCGATCGCCGCGGTCGCTGGTACGCCCGCCTGATCGCGATAAGCACCAGCCACCGGCCGCCCAAACGCAAACCAGTCCTCAAAATCATTGTTGCCAAAATCGGGCATCAGCTGCGCATTTCATCCTGGATCAACGCGTCGCCCTGCAGTCGTGCGGCAAAGCGCGCGCGCGCCAGCATCTCAACGAGTGCCGTATCATCCATCTGGCCGATCAGGTTCACGAGGCCGGCGCGGACTTCGCCGAGGTCGGCCGATCCCTCGACCAGCGCGGAAAGCGGGGCGACTACCGGCCCGAGCATCGCCTCCCAATCCTCCATCGCATCGTCGATTGCGCGATCGACGGCATCAGCCGAATCACCGTCGCCATTATCAAACGTGTCGGTCGCACTGATCGCAACCGCGGCAATCGCCGTTTCCCTGGCGGGCCGATTGGCCCCGCCACGCCGTTTAAGAGGGTCTAAGAAGGCAGGTGGCGGCGTTTCGGCTGGAGAGCTGCCATCGCCGGGGTTCTGCGTGGCCTGGCGCGCCGGATCAGCGGGGGGTTGCAGAAGCTCGTCCCCCGGCTCCGGCGCGGCCAGTCCGGTCAGCTTTCGGAACAGCGAAACCGCCACGGGTACGCCCGCCTTCAATGCCGCGTCGATTGACTTCAGTGCGCCCTGCACATCCACCGGATCGGGTCGGCCGACCAGGATCAGCGGGTAGCGCCTGCGAGCACCGCGGTTGAACATCACTATCGGCACACCGAGGTCGCGGGTCAGCGTCGCTGACAGCTGGACGGCATCGGCGGTCTCGATATCATGACGCACTTCGCCATGCAGGTTGGCCTGGCCGCTGCCCAGTCCGCCCGCTTTGGCGTCGGCCGAGCTGGTCTGGCCGAGGACCGCCTTCGACAGCTGGTCGTCGAAATAGGTGCACAGCTTTTGAAACATATCCGGGTTCGCGGCCGCGCCGCCTGCGGTGATGAATTCGATCAGCATCGATTGCGGCACGACCGCGCCGGCATCCGATCCTATCTGGGCGATCGCGCGCTCGAGCAGACGGATATCCGCCTCCGACGTGCCCGGCGCATATTTGCCGACGCGCAGCGGCAGGCCGTACACCTCGAGGAACGCCACCCAGTCCTTGATCGAGTAATTCTTGAACAGGTATCCCCAGGCCGCGGCACGGGCGAGGCCACCGCGGATCGGCAGGCCCGATTTGGCCGGCGCCAGATGGACGATATATTTATAGGAATGAAGTGGCGTGGGTACGCCACCATCGCCGCGCAGCAGCAGCTGCTCGCCCGTCACCCGGTCGAACTCGAAGAAGCGTGGATCGCGCATCTTCAATTGGCGCGGCAACCACTGCTCGCCCAGCTCCCAGATGATTTCGGTCGCGCTGAAACCCTTGCCGATCGCATCCAGGATGTCGAATAGCTCGGCCTGCAGCGTCAGTCGCTTGAGCCAGTCGCGGATCAGCTGGGCATCGGCCTCGTCCTCTGAGCTGTCGCTCGCCGCTTCAACCTCGATCGGCAGCTGCGCGACGGCCCGTTTCCGGGTGCCCATGATCGATTGGTAATGAAGGTCCTTCTCCTCCATTTCCTCGGCCAGCTCGAGATAAGCGGTGGCATCGCCCATCTCGGCCGCGCGCAGGATCTGGGCGAGGCGCTGCGGGGTCAGCCCCTGAGCCGGATGGCCGGCGTTGATGTTGCGGATACCCGTGACGCTGGCCGCAGAGATCTCCCTCGTCAGCACGTCCGCTGCAGAGCGCAGCGGAACGCCGCGACTGTCGACCAGCGGCGGCGGCGGTGCGGCCTGATAGGGGACCAGATCGTTCATACGGCTTCCTTGTCGATGCGGAGGCCGATCGCGGCCAGGGTCGCTTCCAACACCGCCCAGACGCGCAGCGCATCGAGCAAGGGATTGAGCAGGTCAGTCAGCACGCAATAGCGCGCCGCAGCATCCCGGCGATGATGGCCCCAATGCTCGGTCGGCGACTGGATGATCCCGGCGACCTGCAGGGGCTTGAAAATCGCCGGCGTGGCCGCGGGCACATGTGCCCAGCAATGGACCTCGTTCGCAACAAGGCCACCGATGGTCGCCGCGGCCCAGGTCACCGAAGGTCCCGCGATCAGCAGCCAGATTGCCGAGATCAGGCAGACCGCGATCCAGCTCGTCCAGTTGCGCTCGATCACGCCGCATCGGGTGAACGCCAGCGGGTCCAGATGGTGCAGGCGATTAGGGGCGACGATGTAACGACCGACGATCGGCCAGCTGGCGCGGAGCATGCGATCCTCCAGCCAGTGCAAAATGCCCGACGCCAGGTCGGCGAGCAGCCAGCCGATCAGCAGTTCACCGATGAAAGCCGCCATCCATCCGCTCCTAATAGGCGCCGGTGCCGAAGCGGCCGTGCGGCTGCCCGCGTCGGCCGTGGCGGTTGCCAAAGGCGTCGTTGCGATCATCGAGCGGCCCCTCGTCGCCAAAGGCGGGTTTGGGCACCGACCGATACGCAATTTCTTGGGGGCCGGTATTGAGCGCCCGTACCATCAGCCCGGCTGCCCAGAAGCGATCGGCATGGACGGCGCCATCGTTGACGATGCGGATCGAACCCGATTCCTCGCTGCCGATTTTCTTGATCGCCATTAAATCCGAACGCAGCACCGGGTCTCCGGCCGGGATGCGAAGCTTGCCTTGCTGGAAAGCCGTTGCCAGGCCGAGCGCCAGGTCCAGACGGTTCGGGCCAACCAGCAACACGCCCTCGACGCGGTAGCTGCCGTGCAGCAGCTGCAGATCCTCGACCACCTTTTCGCCCATGCCGGTCTGGTCGATGGCGGCGCGCAACACCCGCCGCTTCAGGAACAGGCCGTTGAAGAAGGCGTCCTGGTGCGCAAAGGTCTGGCCGACTTCGTCATAGACATCGCGCACCCAAGTCACGTCGCCGAGCAGCTCGCCGCCCCAGATGATCTGTCCGTCGCGACGCCGCGCGACGTCGCGGCCGATGCCGTAGATGCCGCCCGAATAGAGCTCGGGCACACCGGCGTCTTCGTGCTCGGCAGCGAGGATATCCTCGATTGAGATCAGTGAACCCGAACCGATCTTGGGAATGCAGTCGAGCTCCTCGCCCGCATCATCGCCATAGGAGGCGCGGATATTGGCTTCCCACTCGGCCTTCGCAGCGATCTCGGCACCCTTGGTCTTCGCCACCAGCGCGACGCGCTCATACAGCCCGTCCGCCATCGCATCGGCAAAGGTGATGGTGATGTGCTTGCCGCGCCGCGTGCCGGCGTCGATCTCGCCGATCAGCTTGTTGAAGGCGTTGCTGGCGCCATCATGCGTCGAGACGACGATCACCTGGCCGCCCCAGATCAGCAGCGCCATTGCCGACTTCAGCACTTCATTGACGTTCTTGTGGAACGCGGCCTCGTCGATGATGACGATGCCCTGCTTGCCGCGTAGCGCCCGCGGCACGCTGGGCAGGGCAGTAATGCGAAAGCCGCTGGCGAAACGGATCGAGAAGGCCTTGATGCCTTCGTTCGGCCCGTCGTCGAGAATGACCTCGCCCATTTCGTCGATCGCGCAATCGAAGGCGCGCGCCCACATTGCGCAGACCTCGATGAACTCGAGCGTCATGTCCTTGTCATAGCCCATGTACCAGACATTCTGGCCGCCGGCGCCGACGGACGCGGCGGCCTTCAGCGTGGCATAGGACGCAAGTCCCCAGGTCAGGCCGATGCGGCGCGACTTGTCGATCGCGAGCAATGACACGCCGGTGAAGAGCAGCGCAGTGGTCCGCGCCTGGTACCCGAGCAGCAGATCGCCCTTCGGCAGACGGACGATCGTTGCCTCGGCCGCGGCGCGATCGGCGGCACGTTCGCGGCGCGCGATCTCGTCGGGTGCCAGCTTCATGCGTCCCCCAGCACGGCATGGCGGATCGCCTGGACGCCGGCGGCCGAAAGCCCCTGCGCGCGCGCGGCGGTAACGGCATTGGTCGCCGCTTCCTGGCGCGCCTGTTCTGTCGCCCGCTTTACCGCCTTCTCAATCCGATCGTCCTGCGTCTTGGCCGCGCTCGCGATCGACGAAATCGAGCGGCTAAGCTCCATCAGCTCTTTGGGCGAAAACACCGGCAGCACCATTTCGCCCTGCTCGTTCTCGATCACCGAGCTCATCACGCGCATGACGTGGCTTTGCATCAGCTCCAGATTGGCGCGCGCCACCTTGTCGTCGAGCTCCTCGCCGAACTGGCCGACCAGGGCGAGCGCCATGTCCCGCGATCGGCGCATGTCGATCTGCACTTCGGCAAGCGACTTCACATGTCGACCGAGCGCCGATCGCGACACGTCGGCGTCCAACTCGAACAGCTTGGAGCGGATCTCGTCGATCGTGCGGCCTTCACGGCGCAATTTGCCGATCAGCTCCTTCAGCTCGGTTGGCAGCCGGTCGATTGTCGACGGCGTGTTCTTGCCCATGGCTCAGCCTTTCGGGCTGGGGCGGGCAACGCCGGTGTACCAAGAGCGGCCGTTGGCAACGTCGAAACCGCGTTCGGTCAACGTGGCCACGATCAGGTCGGCGGTCGGCCGCATCAACGTCACCAGCCGCTGCTCGCCCAGCCATTCGACATGGCCGCGCAGCTGGGCTCGCGTCACGTTCAACCCCATCGCCTGCGTTGCCTGAAGCATCACGCTGTCATTGGCTTGATAGCCCGCCTGGCTTTCCAGGAGGCGAAGCACGGTCAGGCGGACATGCTCGCCCACAAACTCGGCGAATTCGGTCATCGGCCGCCCAGCCCCTTTTCCATCAGGAATTGCTTGATGAACGTGACGTCGCTGGTGATCCCCGCCAGGCTGTCCTGGCGTGCCTGGTGACGCTCATCGATGACGTTGCGGAGGTTATGAATTTCGGCCCGCACCGCGGCCATTTGCTGGCCCAGCGCGAGCACTTCACCGCTTGAAGCCATCCGTCCCTCCATCTTGTCCAGCTCTTCGCGCAGCTGCTGCAGCTCGGCCGCCGAGGCGCAGCCGGCCAGCTTGCCTTCCAGCGTGCCCACCTTAGATCCTACGGTATTGAGCTGGTTCTGCAGCTGCCCGGTCCCAACGGGATTCGCCCCGCCGCTGCGGAAAATTACCCAGACGAAGAACCCCAGCATGGCGATCGCCGCCAGAACCTCGAAATCCATCGTCACTTGCCATCTCCACGCTTGCCGGCGGCGATCCGCGCGGCGACTTCGATAAAGGCGTCCATCACGAGCTTGGCGCCCGCGACGACGCTGCGCGCCACCAGTTCGATGAAGCCGAGACCCGAATAGCCAAGGCCGATGCTCCACCCGAGGGCGACAATCGGCCGCTTTTCGCCCGCCACGATCAGCGCGATGACGCCCAGAGCGAGCAGCCCGGTCAGTGCGGCATTGCCGACAGGGCCGAGCGCGGCGCCGGCGGCGGTGGCAGGTGCCACGCGGCGCGCTAGGAGGACGCCGACAAGGCCGAACAGCGCTGACCAGATAGGAACAGCCGCCCCGAAGAGGATGATCTCCGGGGGACCGATCTGCACGATCGGCCGGGTGGCAGCATCCGCAATGCTGGCCATGCCGGCGCCAATCGCGCCCGCCGCGACTGCGCGGTAAAGTTGGGGAAGCGAGCTGATCATGCCTCGCGCTCTCGAACCGCAGGCGGAATTGGAATGCCCGCTGCTTCGAGCGCCGCCCGCAACACAAGCACTTCGCCGTCAATTTCCTGAAGCGTAGCCGATATCAGCGGCACGACCTTCGAGTGGTCGACGCTTTGCAGGACATCGCGTTTGCCGGTGGCGGTCCAACTCCAACCCTCCGGGCAGCGAGCCTCGGTAATGTCAATAAACGGCAATTCTGCACTACCGGCAGGCGGCACGGCGCGGCCGATAACTTCAAATGCGTCTTTCTCACCCAAGACGGCTTCCGGAACCACTGGCGCCAGCTCATGGGCTAAAAAGCCGTCGACCGTGATGTCGGGATTCCAAAGGTAATGGAAACGGCACGGACGGAGCTGACGGAAGCGGGTCCGTGCATTGGTGATCCGCTCCGGGGTACTCTTAATCCGGTAGTCCGAGGTGGTCGCATAGAGTGTGCTGCCCCCTGACGTTCCAATGTAACCTACGCGCGCCGCGCCGGTATCGTTGTAAAAACTGATGATAGAATTTTCCGTGCCGCTCGCTTTCAACGCTAACGCACTCTGAACACCAAAAACGTTGACTGAGGCTTCGACCGTCGAATCGAATCGCGTTGTCGTACCGACCATTCCACTCGCAAGGACTGCTGTCCCCCCGGCGATATTAACTGCTGCGGCATTCTGGATCGCCATCGTGCCGAGCGCGAGCGTCGCTCGCGCTGTCGCAGCGTCGGGATCATCGATCAGGGTTCGGGCGAAAGCCGACAGGTCAGCAAGCGCCATTGCCGCGGCACCCGTGAAATAGGGCAGCTTGTCAGCCGCGGCCGCCACGCCCGCCAACGCCGTCAAGATCGCGCTTAGCGCCTGATAGGCACCGGTACCCAGCCAGAACTGGAACGCGATCGCGGTACTGCCCAGCGTGCCGCCGGCATTCGCCGTACAGATGAAACCCTTGTCGCCGTAGAGCGTGCCTTCTTCCGCAACGAGGGTAGCGCCAGGTATCTCCGCCCAGTTATCGAAATCGCTGGCCCGCGCCCACGCGCCAGCGGCGGCGACATAGATACCGTTCTGCGCAGGTGCCGTTTGTTGCCAGGCCAGCACACGGTCGCCGGCGACGGGCGTGACGCCGTCGCGCGCGGCAAGGCCGGTCAACGTATCATTGGCCGTGGTCGCAAAGCGCACACTTGCCTTGGGCTTCATGCCGGCGACCAAGTTCTGCAGATATTGCAGCGTCACCGCATGCCGGGCGAGCGTCGGATCGCCGGAGAGCTCCAGCGGCCCCGTCATCGTCCCGCCGCTGCGCAACAGGAAGTCGGCATAAGGGGTGAGCGAGAGCAGCCAATCGGCATGGGTACCAGCGCCGTTCACAGCCGTGACATTCAATACGAGCGCACCGGTCGACGCGTCATAGCTGTCCACTTGGCCGATCATGTAGCGCGTCGGATCGACCGCATAGGCCGCCAACAGAAACATGCCGCGCTGATAAAGGCGACTGGTCTGGACCGTGAAGGCCTTGGCGCCAACGCCGATCGTTACGTTGCTCGTTGACGTGGCGTTGTAATTCAGCGCCGTCCCGATCGCTACGCGGGACAGCTGCTCAAACTGCACCCAGGCACCGGCGCCCGACGCGCCAGTTTTGCGGTACCAGCCGTTATTGGCTTCGATCGGATCGGCATAGACGAGGCTGACGCTGTTTGCTGGGTATTCGAGCAGCAGCTGCAGCGCAGCGACCGTGGCAGCCGCCTCGTCGGTTTGGACAAGCCTGCCCAGCAGCTGCTTGATCGCGATCCGGCCGGCCGCGCCTGCCGGTTCCTGCACCGCCATCACCGCATCGGGCGACACCGCCTCAAGCAGTGGTAGCTGGATGATCGCCTTGGTGAGAAGTGGCTCAGCCATTGGGGCACTGTGCCTTGGCGTCTTCAATCCGTTTGGTCAGCAACTGCTCGCGCGCGAAGTGCGCAGCGAGCCAACCGAGGACCGCCTGCGACGCTTCCAGCACAAGGCCCTCGGGCGTGGCGATGGGTGCTGGCACCGCAGCGGCGACTTCGGCCGGGCAGACAGTCTTGACCACCGTCCGCTGCTCGATGACGGGATCGAGCTTGGCGGGCGGCCTAGCTTCCGGCGAGAGCGCGCAGGCACTGAGCGTCGCAGATAACGACCCCATCAGCACGGCGCGGCGCATGGTCGATCGCATCATCGGCCTTTTTCCTTTGAAGATTGAGATTGGTGGCGCGCGCCTCGGCACGCTCGACCGCCGCGATCGTGGTCGCTTGCATGGTCTCGATGGTGGCCCGCGCATCGGCGAGGTTGCCTTCGCTCGCCGCCAGACGCGCAACCTCGGTGTTAATCGCGGTCGAACAGGCTGCGCGGATCGCATAGAGCTGGGTGGCACGGGGCTGCATCACCAGCGCGGCATCGCATACCTGCGCCTGGCGCGCGGTCGCGATGCCGACCGCCACCGCCGGAAGACAATCCACCAGTGGCGCGACGCCGGCCTTGTCGCCGGCAGCCACCGCGCAGGCGCGCGCCTTGTCCGCGACCGACTTTTGCTTGAACCGGTCCTGGGCGAGCCAGAGCAGGGTGCCAAGCAGCAGCGCGCCGGCGATCGGGCCGAGCAGTTTCAGATAGGCCATTATTCCCCCAGGGCGCGCGCGCGGCGCAGCCAGCCATTGATGTATTTGGATTGGCTCGGATTGCGGCGAACGATGCCGCGGTAGCGAGCCGCGGCAGCAGCGCGATATGCGTCGACAATCGTCGCCAGGCCATCGGCGCGCTGCAGAATTGCCGCCAGCTGGCGGCGTGTTTCGGTGCCAATGTCGCCATCGATCGCCAGGTCCGGCACATTGAACCGGTTGTTGCGCGCCACCCGATTGATCGCGGTCTGCAACAGCTTGCGGGCGGCAACGAGACCACCGTTAACGGCCTGGTCGAACATCATCTCGCCGATCGGCTTGGCGAAGCTGTCGGCATCGAGCCGGTTCCAGAAACACCGCTGAAATAGCCCCAGCGCGTCGTTCCTCGTCAGCTTACGGATGTCGGCGCCGTCGATATCGCCGTCCATGTCGAGATCGTAATCGGCGACGCCGTCGCCATTCAGGTCGATCTGACCCTCGGCCACAAGGAACCGGAGCGACACGCCGAGATTGGTCTCGCCGCCGCGATCGACGGGATCGTTCGAATGCCCGCCTTCAAAGCCTAGCACTTTCTTTGCCGCGGCCAGATAGCGCGGGCCAAAGGCCGTGACGACGATGTCTGATTCTTGCCCGGTCATGGGCAATGCTATGGACTGGACGAGGGGACCGCCCGAACCTGAAGAATTTCAGGTGTTGGTCGTGCCAGTGGGGCGATCGAACAGATCGAGTTGCGACTCGGTGTCGCGCTTCGCCCGCTGATGAGCGTCGATCATGTTGTAGATCTGGCGCTCCGAATAGTCGAAATCGAGCGCGATCTGTTTGATCGTGACGCCGTCGGGCCGATTGAGCGCGGTTTCAAGTGCGCGCCGCCGGCGCAAATGAGCCTTGGGCAGGTCGATCGTCATGCCGAAATAGTGATCGGCGAGCATATTTGCCGCCTTCAAGCCGATGGCTTCGGCGATCGGATGATGCACGCCGATCTTGCGGGGGACATAGGTGCGCGTCCCGCCGAGACGCTCCATCAGGCGCGTCACGGCGGTCTGGCCGATCACTGCGGCCAGTTCATCCTGCAGGTCGCCGCCTGCCCGAATGGGACGCTGCGCGTTCATCGGATCAGCAGCATCACCAGATAGGCGATATCGACGCCGATCATCACGCCGATCGCGGTGGGGACGATGAGGAACAGCAAGTGGCGATCGCGCGACGCGCGAGGGCGACGGACGAGCGGCAGCCGCGCAAATTCAGCATCACGGCCCACCACGCGGCGACGGGAAAGCAGCCGCCCGATCATGCCGCGTTGCCCGACGCCGGAGGTTTCGCCGCGTGCAGTGTCGTCGCGAACACCGCCGCAACCTGGTCGAGCGACTCAACGCCCCATGTCAGGAAAAACCCGTCAAGCTCGAGCCCGCCAAACTCGCGCGCGGCACGGTCGATGTTCCAGCCTGGCGCAATCAGTCCGGCCGCGCGCAGCTTGCCAAACAGCGTCTCGACAAGCCGGCGCTTCAGCACCAGCAGATGTGCGCCAGGCTTCACGCCTGTTAGGTCCTGCGACCATCCCGCGCGCTCTGCCATAGCCTTCAGCGCCTCGATCAGCCGATATCCCAGCGACTGGTTCGCCCATTGTAGCTTGGCGACCTTCAGCTGGGCGCAGGCAAAGGCCTCCAGCGCCTGTTCGGATGGGTTGCGAACGACGCCGAGCTGATGGAGCGAGATCCACAAAGCGCGCGCCTTGCGCGCCACCGGATGATCGGCAGGGCGGGCCTTGCCGGCAGTACGGCCGGGCGTGACGGCCGCAAAGCCGAGCCGCTCGAACTCCTTCAATGCGGCAACCAGCTCGGCGGCGTTGCAGTCGCCAGCGCTGGCATGGCCGGTGATGCGGATCAGCACCGCCTGATAGTCGTCGTCCGCAAGGCCAAGCTGCTTTTTGGCGACGTGCACCTTGGCGATCAGCGAACGGCGACGCTGCTGACCAGCGTCAAACCGGGCCGGAACGCCGTTGGAGCGCCGGGGCAGAGCGGGGGCAGTGATGCTCATGCCCGTGCCTCTCGCGCCTGCAGCCCGCCAGCCTGTTCGATCCGATCGAGCAGCCGAGTAGTGAGCAGGGCAAACGCCGGATCACGCCCGCGCATCGACTCCGCCTTGCGCAACAGCGACAGGATCGTCGTGTGATGTCGGTCGCCCAGCAGTACACCGATCTGATTCAGGCTGCGCCCCAGGCCAACGGTCGACACCCATGCGATTGCTGCGCGGGCACGCACCAGCCGGGCTTCTCGCGAAATACCGGTGATCGCGCTTACGTGCAGCCCCATCTCAAACGATGTCCAGCCGATCACGGCCGAAATGCCGATCGGTGGTGCGGTGATTTCGATGGGATCAAGCTCGGGCGCGATCGGCACGGCATGCCGATCGGCGAGCTTCGCAATCGAGTGACCGATCAGTGCGATTAGCGCCGGATCAGGACGTTGATAGTTTCGAACGATCATGGTCGTCCTCCTTCCAGGAACAGGGCGATTATGCGTGGCAGCGCTGGGGCCAGCGTATTGAGGAGCACGCCGGCGACTGCAGTCGCGGCGATGGCGAAAAGCAGGGTGGCGATGATCGTCATGCCGGAGTTTGCCGGGTCGACAGATGGGCCCAAGCGTCGTGCATATGAGTGATCTTCACCGTATCGCGCTCAGTGGCGGCGAGCATGGACGCGGTTTCCATCAGCATCGTGCACGTCCGCAGACCGCCCGGTTTCTTGGCGATTTCGACCAGAAAGGCGCGCTGGTCGTCTGCTTCGACGTTCCAGGCGTCAGCGAGCGCCAGCGCATCGCCGTCCATTGGCCCGCGAAAGATCATCCGCTGCGCAACCCGGCTGGCCAGCCGCGCGAAGGCGTCCTTCCGGCTGCCAAGGGTCAGCCGGGTCAGCACATCTTCGTTGCCCACAAGGCAAATGCCGATCCCCGTCGCGTCATGCCAGCCGCGGATTTCCTCCAGCGCCTTTTCGCTGGTGTGCTGAGCCTCGTCGATCACGATCAGACCACCGCTACCGCGCACCATCGACATGACCCGTCTTGTCAGTGCCAACGGCGTTCCCTTGGCATCGCGCTCGCCCAGGCTTTCCAGCACTTGTTGCTGCATCGTGTTCACGCCCGCCGTGGACGGCATCATGGTAGCGACCCAGACATTGGAGACGCTCGCCTGATAGTGGCGAACCGCACGCGACTTGCTGGTGCCCGGAGCGCCGGCAACGAGCGTGATGCGACCACGCTGGGCAATTGAGAGCATCGTGATGATGCGACGCGACGTCGGCGTTTCGAAATACGCCGGTGGATCGGGCATGTCGAAAGCGATCTCCGCCTGCGAGATCAGCAACTGGCGATAGCGATAGATCGCCTCGGCGATCTTGGCGTTGTTGCCCGCGTAGGTATCGTTGGCGAATGCGCTGAGCGTCGACATTTTGACGTCGAGCTTCGGCGCCAGTTGCGACCAGGACAGGCCGGTCTCGGCCTTGTGGTCATTGAGCCACTTGCGCTGCTCGGCGATGTCGATGGGTAGTGCCTCGGGATTGTTCATGATACGCGTCCTTTGCTTTGGATGTTCTTTTCCAGGGGTCCGGGCCGGCCGCGCGCGCGTTGCACCGCACGCGCGGCCTTGAGCTTCACAGGTCGATGAATTGCATTGGCAGCTCGACGTCGTCGGTATTGTCGACGACCATCGGCCGGAATTCGGTGTCGTCCGGCATCTCGACCAGAGTGAGCGGCTCGCCGTCATAGTCGTCGAGGCCGAGCTCGAATTCATCGACGCCGAATGGGAAATCCTCGGGCTTTGCGGGCTTGATCATCGCGGCTCGCGATTTGCCCGCTTGATCAACGTAAAGTGCTAGCCATCTGGCCATCGTTCATCTCCTTCAGCCCGGAAAGCGCCGGGCGCGCATCACTTCACCAGCTGCAGCTTGCCGAGCCGGTCGAGGACGGGATTGAGCGGCATTTCATGAGCTTCTGAGACGGGCTTCAGCGCCGCGGCTGTTTGGCCGCGATGGCGGACTGGCTGGATCACGCTTGGCTGCGGCCGGGCGTTTTCGTCTTCGTAATCGGGGAGCAGCGCGGCCAGGTCGGCGACGGCGAGCAGGTCCTCGGCCTTCTCGGCATCGCGTACCAGGCGACGCAATTCCGATTCCTGCGAACGCCGCTTGTTGGCAGCCGCCCGATCGAAAAAGCCGGACTTCTCGATCACCGGTACCGCTGCGATCAGTCGGCCTTCGCGGTCATAGGCAAAGACTTCGCCGTGGAGATTGTCCGGATCGAACCGTACGGTCACCATTTTGCCGGCATGATCGGCCAGCTCCGGCGTCCAGTAGCGGTTACCATCGAGCGTGATCGTGCCCGACTGGCGATCGCAGCGACGCTCCTCGGCGGTTAGCAGCGCCAGGCGCAGCTGCTCGGGCGTGGCCTTGCCGATCGGCGAAACGGCATAGGATTCGGCGAAGGTCGCGTCGAAGCTGCGGCCCTGCGCGATTTCGGTGCGGCGTCCCTCGCGGCGGTTATGCTCGGCGATACCGGCATCGACATAGCGCTTGAACACATCGAGCGGGATCGCCTTGCTGCCGTAATTCTCGGGCTTCGCGTCGGGTCGGTTGCCCGTATACGCGCCCGCGAAACGCGGGTGCTTGGCGATCGACTGGCAGAAATCGCGAAAGCCGCGCTCGATCGGTTTGGACTGGCCGCGATACGGCATTGCCCACTTCACCTGAATGCCCAGCGCTGGCAGCACGCCGGTTGGGTCTTCATCCTTGATCTTGAAGCGGAACCGCGTTTTCGCGCCGCCGGTGATCGTCTTTGATGCGAAAGCGCGACCGTTATCGAGCACGCACATCTTGGGGATGCCCCAGTCGCGGAACAGATCCGCGAACACCAACCGGGTCGACAGGGCCGATTCGCTCTCGTCGATCCGCCAGGCCAGAAATTTGCGGCTATACAGGTCCTGCACCGCCACCATCAGCGGGCGACCGATGCGCCCATCGGGCCACTGGACGAACACGTCGAACTTGTGACCGTCGATGTTGACGGCTTCCATCGCATGCAGGTCCAGCACTGATCGCTGCTGGGGCGGCAAGGTGCGGCGCAGTGCCTCGGCGCCGGCGCGCTTGGCCACGATCAATCGGCTATCGACTTCGCGCTCCAGTTTGCGGCGCAACGTGCGCTCGCATGGCACATCGATGCCCAGCGGGACGGCGAAAGCGATCAGTCGGCGATAACAATCGCTGAAGGTCGGCTGCTCTGGCCGCAGATAATCTGATTTGATGAATTGCCACGCCTCGGGCGCGACGGCCGCCTCGCTGCCGCCGCCGCCACGGCGCGGCGCGAGATACGGCAGGCGATCGGACGGATCGACGCCGTCGAGCAGGCCGATCCAGCTCCAAAGCGTCGATGGACCGACCTCATTGGCCGCGGCGGTCGATGCCACCGCTGCCGATCGCGTCATGCCCTGCTGTTCGAAAGCGTCGACCTGGGCGATAATGCCGGCCCGACGGATCGCCTCGGCCTTGGTTTTGGCATTGCAGCCCTCATACCAGCGCCAGAGCTGCGTAGTGCGGGTCTCCGGCGCGTCGGTAACATCGGCGACGATGGCGACGCCTCGACGCGCCAGCTCGGCGCGCGCCGATGCCGGCAGCACATCGATATGAAATTCCATGCCGCCACCCCGCGCCTGGCGCGGCTGCGCAAGCGGCTGGCCAGCTGGGCTCGTTTCGAACAGCCAGCTGGGCGCATGATCCTCGTTGATCTTGCGCTTCGATTTGGGCAGCCCAGGCAGCGAAAGCGCTGCCAGTTCGGCGGCCGTGAACCAGATTTTCCCCCCGGCAGGCTTCACTTGGCAAAGCCCCCCGAAACGTGATCGCGATCGCGATCACGTTTCGCCAATCGGGTAGCCAATGCTTCCCGAGCGCGGTGCTGGCGGGCTACCATTTCGGCGCCCGAGCCTGCGGCCATCGCGGCGATCAGCGTCGTTGTCGTTCGATCCGGGTCGGCGATCGCCGCCGCGAGGCGCGCGCGACGGACTGCAAGTTCGAGAGTCGCGTCTGCACTCATGGATGGCGATCCCTTTCGATTGGCTGGGCTTTCCCGCCACGCAAATGCTTGATTTCACCGTCGAGCCGCTCGCGCTGAGCCAACAAATGGCCGAGCCGCGCGGCATAGATTTCGTCGCCCCAAAGGATGCGCCCGCCCAGGCGGTGAACGGCTTCCTCGATCAACGCCGCATTCTGCGTGACGCTCATCAGCGCGATCGCTTTGCCGAAACTGATATTGTGGGTGTCGCGCGCCGGCGATGCGTAGGCGTCGAGCATCCAGCGCGACACGTCCTCGCCAATCGCCGCTGATACCGCGCCAGCAATCTCTTCACGGCTGCGCGCATCGTCCTTCAGCATCGCGCCGACTTCCGCAGCCACCCAGGCCTCGATACCGGCATGCGCGGCGGGACCCGCCACGGGGCGCGCCGACGTGAACAGGTCTATCTGGCGGGGATCGGAGGCGCCGCGACGCTTCATTGGCGCGCCTCCCACCGGCTGCACGCGGGCGAGCTGGTCGAAATGGGAATCTTGCCGCCTAATGGGCCGCGCCTCTTGGCGATGGCGCAACCCGAGGCATACTCGTTGCCCTTTACGCCGCAGATGTACCGACACGAATGGCAGGTTTCACCGGCAGGCCCGCTGCCGGGTGCGGCGGCATAGCCTCGCTTGGGCCGGATCGACGCGATCAGATCGCGGCCCTGCCCGAACGGCGCATCGAGCGCGGCCTGGATGCGCGGATCAACCGGCATTAGCCAGCATCCCCGCTGCGATACCGCTTAGGCCGACGCCGGAACGCGGATCAGGTAGGGATTTCGCACCATTGTGGAATCGGCTTTTCGGGATCACCGCCGAGGCGCTGAGCCGCTCTGGCTGAACTTGCCCCGACGACGTAGCACCCGCATGTGGCCGTGATCGGCGGGTAAAGGCTCGTCCAGAATCGATGGTCAGGGGGCAAAGCAAGCCCGTCCAGGTCTTCGTGCTGGTCCTCGCAGCCGATACTGTCGTGACGATAGACCCAGAATTCGAAACCGCCCGCCCGCAATTGTTCCAGGCGCTCCTTTGCGTAGTCGGTGAAATGTTTGTTTGTTTCGTCCATGCCTTGGCTCCTTTCAGAGAGAAGCAAAGCGCTGGAGCGAAGGGATAGCAACCGCTCATCACAGTGGCTCCCAGCGGATAACGACGCCGGAGAAGCCGCCAAGGCCATGATGCTTTGCCCAGAATTTGGCCATGCGGCGCGCGGAAAGGCCATCGTGTAGGCGGTCGGGATCAAACCCGTCAGCTTTGGCGAATGTCTCGATCTCGGTGTGGGTTTGCGCCCTTCCATCGATCGACATCCGACCAATATATGCCGACCATTCAGGCTGATTATCCAGCCAGTTGCAGTAAAAAACGATCTCGATCGGCCGCACGTCGACGCACACGGGGTCGATATCGAGCAGCTTGCGACACTGACGGGTGCGCATGCCGGTGTAGAGCTGGAGCCGCTCACCGACGCGGGCATGACGCTTCCGATCGGCGCGCACAGTCTGCCGCTTGGCAAGCGTCGCTACCTGGTCGGCAAATTGCGGGGCGAACGAATAGGCGACCATTAGGAATTGCTCACCACATCGATGAAGCGCAGCGGTTCGCCCTGCGGGCCGCGAGCGATGGGAAAAGGGATAATCGCCGCAGTGGCCGCAGGCGGTGATGCGCGGCGTGGCAGGCGATCGAGCGCGGCCAGCACCGCGCCGGCGGCGGCGTCACTGATCGGCGCATCGGTGACGTTCGTGGCGGGGCCAAAGTAGCCGATTTCGGTGAACTTCATCGTTGCCACCACTCCAGACCTTCATCGCTGTCATCGATTGGGGAGATTGCTTGAATCGCCGGGGCCAAGGTGCCGCAGCGTGCGCGCTGGGAGTCCCGCAGGCGCCAGCGTGCTTCCACCATGCGGCGGCGCGCCTCGGCCAGGCTGATCTTTGCGGCCTGCGCCAGCTCGAAGACCAAGCGTCGTTCGCGGATGCGCTCGGCTTCGACGATGGGATCAAGGCGCGGCATCATGCCCGCTCCTCGGCAGCGATATCGCGCGCTTTCACCAGCAATGCCGAGAATTCGGGCAGGTCGCGGCGGGCATGCGCGCCGAGCAGACCGCGCCGCAGGTCGAACGGCAGTAGCGACCAGTGCCGGAAGCACATCAGATGCCCACGCCTGACGCCCATCTGGCAGCCATCAGCCGCGCAATGGGCGGTGCCGCGTGCCATGCTCGCTGGACGATCGCGGTCAAGCGCACCTAGCGTCTCGCCGCGACGCGCCAGCTCGGCACGCAAGGCCGTCAGTGGTACGCTGCGCAGGTCGACCCCGCCGACCAGCTCGATCCCGCGCTTACGGTTGGATGTCTTGCGCAGCTTGCCCAGCCAGACCAGCTGCGCGACATGCTTGTGCATCGTCACTTTTGATCGGCCGAGCTTCTCGCCGATCTCGGTCAGCGTCGGCCCATAGCCGAATGTCTCGATATGGGCGCGGATCGCGTCCAGCGTGGCCAGCTGCGCGGGGGTCATGGCAGCATCACCCCGTCCTGGTCGAACAGGGTGAAGCCTGCAGGCAGCTGGGCAGCGAGTTGGGCCAGCGCGCCCTTCTTCTCGGCGAGGCCCATGCGTGAAAATGCGCCCAAAAAGGCTGAGAGCCGCTTTGCTTCTGGGTCGATCGCCTTGTTGCTACCGCGCGTCCGAGCGATTGCCTCGTTCACCGTCTTGGCCGTGCCAGCCAGCAGCTGGTCGACGATCCGCGGCTGATCTGCCGGACTGAGCTTGGCCAGCGATCGCAGCTGGGTGGCGTTGCGGTACATCGGGTGGCGAGCGTCGCGCAGCGCGGCGACGATGGAGGGCGAAAGCCCCCGAAAAAGCATCAGGTCACGGCGAATGCTGCGGCTCGACAACCCGATCTGGTCGGCAACTTCGTCGGACCAACCGTAACACGTGGACATCGTGTCCAGGTGTTCGGTCGCTTCGCTATCGATCCGATCCTTGAAGCGTTGGCTGACTTTAGCATCCCGTTGCGATGCGACGTCCAGCCCCGCCTGAGTGCGCTTCAGCAGCACCAGCTCGGCGAGGAAAGCCGCGCGGTCGATTGGGTCGAGGTCCCGGCGCCACAGATTTTCGGAGATCTCGCGCAGCCGGCGACTTGCACGATCGGCGCTGACGATGATCGCTTTCAGATATGCGATGTCGTGCAGCTCGGCGCCCGTATGGCGATGCGCCCCGGAAACGAGGGTCCAGCGCGTCCTGCCGGGCAACCGGCACACTTCGATCGGCGTGTTTTGCCCCTCACGCGCCATCACTGATCCCAGGGCATCGGCCCACACCGGATCGACCGCGCGCAGCCGTTCGCCTTTGTCGATCTGATCGACGCGGATCAGAACAATGTCGTCTGACTTTTCGGCCATCAGGCCATCGATCGGCGCGTCGGGCGCAGGGAGCGATGCCATGTCTATCAGGCCGCGTGATTTAGACGGTGCGCGCCGTCTTTGCGTGCGCTACTACCCGAATGTTCGGGTTGGAGTGGTTTGGTGGAGTTTTCCAGAAGCGCATTAACAGCGTCGGTCACGCGGCGATTGGGTCGGCCGCGAAGGACTTCGTTGACCGACTTCGCTGGTAGCGATGACTGTCGTTCGAATTCCGCGACGCTCCCATATTGCTTGCGGATCGTCGCGACGACGTCTTCTCTGTGCATCTCTGCGAGCATACTGTGACAACCCCGAAGCTTCGTGCTGAAACTTCGGGTAGACCACGAAGCATCGGACGTCAAGCGGTCTCAGCAGATGAAGCTTCGGGGCAGAGGATACTCGAATCGCTGGCGAGCGAACCTGGACGGGACATTCCGTGGCTGGCCGTTAAAAGCGGGGTGAAGGAAAATACGCTACGAGACGCCATAAAGCGCGGCATCGCCCGAGCTGACGTCGCGATTAAGATTGCGAAGGCCCTGGGTGTTGACCTCGAGTGGCTTTTGACGGGCGCAGAGGAATCGCGCACGAAGCTTCGCGGCAAAGCCACCGTAGACCAAGCGGATCAGCTCGACCTGGTACCGGTAGGCGAAATCGATCTGGCCTATGGGTTGGGTGGCACATATTCTGACGGACCCGTCGAAACGCAGATCCTCCATTTCCCTCGGTCGTGGCTTGAAACGATTACCCACACGCCGGCCGCATCGCTGACCTTCGCTCGTGGCCGCGGTGACTCAATGCAGCCGACAATGCAGGATGGCGACATTGTGCTAATCGATCGATCAATTCGAACGATCCGCGAGCAGGACGCCATCTGGGCACTAACCGTCGGTGACATTGCGATGATCAAGCGGGTGCGAGTAAAGGGTCCGATGGTATCGATCCTATCGGACAATGAACGCGTGCCGCCTGACGAGGCTCATTTTGAAGAAGTAAATGTCGTCGGCCGGGTCGTTTTCATCGGTCGTAAACTATGACCAGGCCGCCACTCGGCGTAGTCGTTGGAGATTCGATATGAAGCGCATGATTGTTGGCCCGCTTTTGGCAATGACGATGCTGGTCGGGTGCGGCGAAACCACGGCACCTGCAGCTGCACCGCCATCTGTGCTTAACGAGATTGATCAGGCAGCGACCGAGGCTCAGCGGGCGCCTAGGTTCGATCCTGTCGCCGTAGAAGCGATGAAAAAGAAGCTGCTCGCAGAACCGAAGATCGTGGACTTGCTCTTCGATCCCTCGCCGCTCGCCGTAACGTGGCAGATCGGCGTGCGGGATGATGGAACGAGCCGCATTGGATATGCTGGCTATGTCTGTCAGCAGCTGCGCGAGAACGCCCTCTATGATGATGAAACCAACGTGCGGATCGTCGATATTGGCAAAGTGAACCAAGGGACCGATTTTCGATCGGCCAGCCTTGGCCATGTAGCTTGTAAGGACGAGCGGGACCTTGGGGTTTGATCTCCGCTGGCGCTTACGCCCCGTCGGGAAAGGGTCCCACTTAAATTTGCTGTTTTACGGCGCCACGTTGGCGGCCGCTTCGAAAAATGCACGGATTTCTGCGGCCTTGAGCTAAGTGGGACCCTCACCGCTAAGTGAGCGCGCCAGGGTCCCACTTCATTATGCGCCAGATGACCGGCCCGCGGCAGCACCCCTCTTCTTAGCTGCCGCTCAAAGCCCCGTTTTCCGCCACTAAGAGGCGATTGAGAAGCCCGCCGCCAAATCTACGATTGACCCGCACGACTCCAGCCGCTCTTGTCATAGCGATGTCTAAATGCCGCCCGACTCTAGACAACGAACCCGGCCACACGCGGCCCACAGAACTAACGAAACGCCCGGTTTTCCGCCATTCATCCCACGGTGTCCCGCCCTATGTCGAGAAATCCCGGTCACTCCAGCATCAAGTGTCAACTAACAACCAGCAGAAAGCGCGCATCCTGATAACAGGCATAGTTGAGCGCATCGAGCCCGCGCGCGATGAAGGGGTCATAGACGGTACCAACCGGGATCAGCCTTGTCCCGAAATGCGGCCCGGCCAGCCCCAAGGCGGCGAGGATCAGGAAGAAGTTATTCTCAGCGATCCCCAGTTCGATATGCTGGCCAGCGGCGTGGCCAGACCATTTCTGTGCCGATGGGATATTGGCGGCGCGAAACACATCGGCGAGCGCCTGGCGCCGGAACAACCCGCGCTGATTGACGAAACCGCCCAGATTGGTGGTCTGGGTAACATCAGGGGCTGTCGTGACGATCCGGTCGCCCAAGGGCTCGCCCGATTTGGCGAGATCGAGCAGGATTCGCCCAAATGCCGCCTGGGTCGATAATTCTGCCCCCTCTGGCACGGGCAGTCGCGGGGGCACCGGCACGGCAGGAGGGCGCGGTTCGGGCGATCGCCGGGCGAGCGCGCTGCGATCGATAAACGCCTTTAGCTGCGCTGCGACATTGTCACCAAGCCCGCCAAAGGGTGCCCATTCCTCGCCCGCCGCAATCCCCAGGCTGTCGCGCAACGCCGCAATCTGCGGCGGGTTCATCATGCCCGAATGATTGTCCTTATGGCCGGCGAGCGGCAAGCCATAGCCTTTGATCGTATAGGCAATGAACAAGGTTGGCCGATCATCATCGGCGCTATCGAAAGCGGCGCACAGCGTTTCCATGCAATGCCCGCCAAGATTGGTCATCAATGCGGCCAGCGCCGCATCATCATAGCTGCCCAGCAATTTGGCCACATTGGACCTGGTGCCGATATCGGCCATCAGCCGGGCCCGCCACGCCGCGCCCCCTTGATAGGTCAGCACGGCAAAATCGGCATTGGGGCAGGTATCGATCCATTCCTGGAGTGATTGGCCACCGGGCCGTTCGAACGCGGCGCGCTGCTGCACGCCATATTTCAGCGTCAGAACACGCCAGCCACAGGTTTCGAAAATGTCGTCAAAGCGGCGGAACATGCGGTCCGCCGTCGTATGATCGAGCGACTGGCGGTTATAATCGACCACCCACCAGCAATTGCGCAGATCATGTTTATAGCCCTCGATCAGGCATTCATAGATATTGCCCTCATCAAGTTCGGCATCGCCCATCAGCGCGATCACCCGCCCGGCCTGCCCCTCCGCCAGCGCGCCATGCGCGATCAGATAATCCTGCACCAGGCTGGAAAAGGCCGTGATCGCGACGCCAAGCCCAACCGACCCCGTCGAAAAATCGACCGGGATCCGGTCCTTGGTGCGCGAAGGATAGCTTTGTGCGCCGCCAAGCCCGCGAAAGCGCTGGAGCTGATCGAGGCTCTGCGTCCCGAGCAGATAATGGATCGCGTGCAGCACCGGCCCGGCATGTGGCTTGACCGCCACCTTGTCCTGCGGGCGCAGCGCGTGGAAATAGAGCGCCGCCATGATCGCCGTAATCGATGCGCAGCTCGCCTGATGGCCGCCAACCTTCAGCCCATCGCGTTTCTCGCGCAGATGATTGGCATTGTGGATCGTCCAGGCGGACAGCCAGCGCAGCCGGGTATCGAGCATTTCAAGCGCACGAAGGGTGTCTTGCCTGGTTTCGGTCGTCTGTGTTGTCTTGGCCATGTGTTCACCGCGCCTGATCAGGCTCCCAACAGCCAGTTGCGCGCGATTCCGTCAAGCCGCTGGCCAATCACTGGGCATTTTTCGAATTTGATCAGCCAGAATCGAACGATGCGCGGATTCAGCGCCCGGCGGGACCGATAGCCGTCCGGTCATCGGAGCATTCGCAATGAACCCCAAATCCTTGATCGACGTCGTCGTCGATGATTTACGCTATTATCTGCCCTATGAACTTGGCCGCTATTTTATCGCGGCGAGCGTGCTGGCGGGCATCATCTGGGTGCTGCGGCGAACCCGTTTCAAGTCGCGCCAGATTCAGCCGCGCACCGCAACCCGCGAGGATTTTCGGCGTGAGGTCGTCTCTTCGCTGATGACCATCTTCATCTACCTGCTGGTGGCGATTCCGATCGACTGGTCAGAACATAATGGCTGGATGACCTATGGCGGTGACGGTCATCCCTTTGCTTATAATCTGATGATGTTCGCCCTGATCGTGCTGGGGCATGATGCCTATTTCTACTGGACCCACCGGGCGATGCACACCCGGCTGTTGTTCAAGACATTCCATCGGCATCATCACTTGTCGACCACCCCGACGCCGTGGACCGCCTATAGCTTTGCGCTGCCCGAAGCGCTGGTGAACGCGATGTTTTTCCCCTTTTGGCTTATCCTTGTGCCGACCCCGGGAATCGTCACCTTCAGCTTTTTGACGGTGCAGATCATCCGCAACGTCACCGCCCATGCCGGGCTGGAGCTGCACCCGCGTTGGTGGCTGTCAACGCCCCTGACCAGTTGGATCAGCGCGACGACGCATCACGATCTGCACCATAGCGGCGGGTTCAACCATAATTACGGTTTCTGGTTCACCTTTTGGGACCGGCTGATGGGAACCGAGCACCCCCGTTACCGCGAAACCTTCACGCGGGTGACTGCGCGTCCCGACGCAACCGAATCACAGGGCCTTCTGTCAACACCATCCGGCCTGTGATTGCCTGGGCGGGGCGCCAACCTGGCCGCCCCGCCCTTTTTTGATGACTGGCTTGCGCCCATGACGGGGCTCTGACAGCAGCAGCCAATGAGCTTTTCTGAACTCGACCTTGTTGCACGCGGCGGGGCGCTTTCGCTTTTGGCGCTGATCACGGCAATGCTGCTGCGCGATCACCGCCACACCGTGCCAGCGCGGATGGCCAGCGCGCTGATTTTCGGCGTCGCCTGCAGCGTGATCGCTGAAGCGCATGGCCTGACCACTTTTGATCAGCCATTCAGCGCGGTGCTGTTGATCGGCGAAGCATCAATCTCCGGCTTTTTCTGGTTGTTCGTCCGCAGCTGGTTCAACGATGAAGCGCGCTTTGGCTGGGCAAGCTGGTCGCTGGTCGGCTTAACACTGGTCCTGTCGCTCACCAATTTCGCGCTATGGACACCCGAACGCGGCAATTTCTGGCCGACCGACCTGCCGATGCGCGCGCTGTGGCTGGGGCTGGCTTTGGCGGGACTGTGGGTCGCCTGGCAGGGGCGCGAGAATGATCTTGTCGAAGCGCGGCGGCGGGTCCGTATCGGCTTTGTCTGGGCAACCGGCAGCGCGGTCGTTGGCATCAACCTGATCTATGCAGCCAATAATCTGACATCGATCGAACGGACCGCCCCCGCAATGTCATTGGCGATCAGCCTGGTCACTCTGGCGGTGACCGGTGGCATTTGTGCGGCAGTGCTTGGTTTCAGACGAAGCGACATCTTTCTGAGCCGCCAGCCACCGGCACGGAGCGATCCCCCGGCCGACGACAGCGCCAGCGCCCTGCTTGCCAATCGCGTCCAGGCGCATGTTGCCGAACAACGGGCCTATCGCGACGAGACATTGACGATCGCAGGACTCGCCGCGCAGCTGGGGGAGCCCGAATATCGCCTGCGCCGGGCGATCAACGGACGCCTTGGCCATCGCAACTTTGCCGCTTTCTTGAACGGCTATCGGCTTGCCGAGGTCAAAGCCGCGCTGAGCGACCCGGCCCAGCGGGATGTGCCGATTCTGACGATCGCGCTGGATGCCGGATTCGGGTCGCTCGCCACCTTTAATCGCGCCTTTCGCGACAGCGAGGCGACCACACCGAGCGCTTATCGCGCCGCCGCGCTTGCGCCGCCGCGCGCTTGACAGTAATCGAACCGACCAATGCGGGTATAGTACAATGGTAGTACAGCAGCCTTCCAAGCTGAATACACGGGTTCGATTCCCGTTACCCGCTCCATTTCCCCTGCCCGAGTAACCCCATGACAACACCGACCCTGGCCGAGGCGAAGACGCAGATCATCGCCGCAGGGCGATGGCTGGATAGCAAGGGCTGGGCGCCTGCCACGGCGGGCAATTATTCGATGCGGCTCGCCGATGGGCGGTTCGCGATCACCGTTTCGGGTTGGCACAAGGGGCGGCTGACTGATTTTGGCGTGATGACGGTTGATGCTGAAGGGCGCTCGCTCGATGGCAAGAAACCGTCCGCCGAAACCGCGCTGCACATGGCGCTCTATGCGCGTTTCCCGCACGTGAATGCGGTGCTGCACAGCCATTCACCTGAGGCTGTCGGCATGAGCCGCGCCTATGCCGACGCCGCCAGCTACATGCTTGCGGGGCATGAAATGCTGAAGGTGCTGCCGGGCTTCACCACGCACGAGGCGCAATTCGACCTGCCGATCGTCGATAATAGCCAGGACATGGCGGACATCATCGCCGCGCTGGAACCCGCAATGCTGGCCGAATCGCCGCCGCCGGCCTATCTTATCCGCAGCCACGGCCTGTATGGCTGGGGCAAGGACATGGCCGAGGCGGAGCGCGTGATCGAGGGCGTCGAATGGATGATCGCCGCCGAACTCGCCGAAGCCCGTTTCAGAGAGAGCATGAAATGAGCCATTTGCAGATATTCGACGAGACTGACGGCACCAATGCGCTGCTCGAAACCGCCGATGCGGCCCTGATCGCGACCGAGCTTGGCCATATCGGCGTACGATTCGAACGCTGGCCAACCCGCGCCGTGGCAAGCGCCGACGATGTGCTGATCGCCTATGCGCCCGAAATCGACCAGCTGGTGGCCGCCGATGGCTATCAATCGATCGATGTGATGGCCGTCGCCCCCAATCACCCCGATCGCGCGACGATTCGCACCAAATTCCTGTCCGAACACACCCATGCCGAGGACGAGATTCGCTTTTTCGTTGAGGGCGAGGGGCTGTTCACGCTCCACCATCAGGGCCGTGTCTTCAACATGCTGTGCACCAAGGGTGACCTGATTTCAGTCCCCGCCGGCATGCGCCACTGGTTTGATATGGGCGCGAATCCCGATTTCAGTGTGATCCGGCTGTTCCTCAATCCCGATGGCTGGATCGCCAGGTTTACCGGCGACGACATTGCTGATCGCTTCCCACGCCACGAACCGGTCGCCGCCTGAGTGATCAGCGCGATCGTTACCGATATCGAAGGAACGACCTCGTCGATCTCCTTTGTGGCAGACGTCCTGTTCCCTTATGCGCGCGCACGACTGGGCAGCTATTGCGCGGCGCACCCTGAGCAGGTTGCGCCGATCCTGGCCGAGGTTGAAGCGATCGAGCCCGGCGACCCGATCGAAACGATGACGCGCTGGATTGATGAGGATCGCAAGATCACTCCGCTGAAAACGCTGCAGGGGATGATCTGGGACGCGGGGTTTAAGGGCGGCGCGTTCAAGGGGCATGTCTATCCCGATGCGGTCGCGGCACTGCAACGCTGGCACTCCGCAGGATTGAATCTCTATGTGTTTTCGAGCGGATCGGTCGCCGCGCAGAAGCTGATCTTCGGCTTTAGCGAGGCGGGCGATTTAATGCCGCTCTTCTCCGGCTATTTCGACACGACAACGGGGCCGAAGCGCGAGGCCGTGGCCTATACGCGCATTGCCGAGGCGATCGGGTTGCTAGCGGGTGAGATATTGTTCCTGTCGGATGTGTCAGCGGAAACCGATGCGGCCAAGGCGGCAGGCATGCAGGCGCTGCTGATCGATCGGGGCGGCGGGCCAGCGGATATTGCAAGCTTCGACGAGATAATAATCAACCCCGTTCGTGCTGAGTAGCGACCGAGTAGGCAAAGCCGTATCGAGGGCGCGTATCGAAGCACCGCCGCTGGTCCTTCGATACGCGTCTTCGACAAGCTCGGCCGCTACTCAGGACAAACGGATCAGCAGGGGTTCAAGCACATGAAACTAGGCGGCATCCACACCCGATCGATCCGCCGCACCGATGACGGCAAAGGCGCAACGATCCTCGATCAGCGCGATCTGCCGTGGAAGATCACCTGGGTAGAGCTGCGCGACGCGGCCACCGCCGAGCGCGCGATCCGTGAGATGTGGACGCGCGGTGCGCCGCTGATTGGCGCAACGGCGGCTTACGGGCTGGCGCTGGCGCTGGCCGAAGATGCGTCGGACGCGGGGCTCGAGGCGGCGCACAAGTTTCTGCTCGAAGCACGGCCAACGGCGGTCAATTTGCGCTGGGCATTGGATGATGTCGCGGCGCATGTCCGCCCGCTCGCTCCCGAAGCGCGCGCCGAGGCCGCCTTCACCCGCGCCGACCAGATTGCCGATGAAGACGCCGCGATGAGCGAGGCGATTGGCGCGCACGGCCTTGCCATTTTGCGCGATCTGCACGCGCAACACCCCGATCGCCCACTCAATATCCTGACGCATTGCAATGCGGGCTGGCTGGCGACGGTCGATTACGGCACCGCGACCGCGCCGATCTATGTCGCGCATGACGCGGGCATTCCGGTGCATGTCTGGGTCGACGAGACGCGCCCGCGCAACCAGGGCGCGCTGCTCACCGCGTTCGAACTCGCCAGCCACGGCGTGCCGCACACCGTGATCGTCGACAATGCGGGCGGCCATCTGATGATGAACGGCCAGGTCGATATGGTGATCGTCGGCACTGATCGGGTCGCGGCGAATGGTGACGTCTGCAACAAGATCGGCACCTATCTCAAGGCGCTCGCCGCCAAGGACAATAACATCCCCTTTTACGTGGCGCTGCCGAGCACGACCTTCGACGCGCAGACCCCGACCGGCGCCGACGTGCCGATCGAGGAGCGATCTGGCGAGGAAGTGACGCATGTGCAGGGTGAAGGCGGCGCGATCCGGGTGACGGCCTCAGGGGCGGCGAACCCGGCGTTTGATGTGACGCCGGCGAGGCTGGTGACGGGGTATATTACGGAGAAGGGCGTGAGTGGGACGATTTGAGGAACGCTTGAGTTGAAGCGATTCCGGTTGCAACCGCCAATTTACGTGCTACATAAATCCTAGGCCATCGACTCGGACTTTTAACCAAGCTCGGGATTTTTGAGCCTATGAAGATAGAATATGACCCAGTTAAACGACAACGGACGCTCAACGACAGAGGCTTAGATTTCGAGGCTATCGCCGAAGTTTTTGGGGGCTTCTATCTGAGCCGGACGGACGACCGTCGGGACTATGGTGAAACCCGATACGTCGTTCTCGGCGCGTTGGAAGGTCAGCCGGTCGTCTGTGTCTGGACACCTAGGGGTGACGCCGTTCGCGTTATCTCGATGAGAATGGCGGATGATGACGAACGCGAAATCTATCGACGAGAACTGGAGCGATCCCGATGATGCGCCGAAGCTCGATCAGGATTGGGCGGATGGTGCCGACGCCTTTGAGGGCGAGACATTGGTCAGGCGAGGCCGCCCTAAACTGGACCGGACCAAGCAGCATGTGTCGCTACGCCTCGATCAGGACGTAATCGACAGTTTCAAGGCAGCCGGACCCGGCTGGCAATCGCGCATCAATGAGGCGCTACGAGCGGCCGCACGGCTCTAGCAGCCTCCGCTTCCTCAAGGTCGCCGCGCCATCCGCTCCAAAGCACCGTCGATGGTCTCGTCCGCCTTCGCAAAGCACAGCCGCACGACGTTGGTCACCGCGTCCTGCGCATAGAAGGCGCTGACCGGGATGGCTGCGACGCCTGCCTCCTCGACCAGCCATTCGCAAAACGCCAAGTCGCCCATCGTAATGCCGCTGGCTGCCAAGTCGATCGACAGGAAATAGGTCGCCGCGCTCGGCAGCACTTTATAGCCCAGCCCCGTCAGCCCCGTCGCGAGCCGGTCGCGCGAACGCTGAAACCCCGCACGCATGCCGGTGAAATAGGCCATGTCCTTGCCCAGCCCGTAAGCCGCCGCCACCTGCAAATTGGGCGGGGTGGTGAAGGTGAGGAACTGGTGCGCTTTCGCAATGCCCTGCGACAGCGCAGGCGCGGCGCAGAGCCAGCCGACCTTCCAACCGGTGAGCGAAAAAATCTTGCCCGCAGACCCGATCTTCACCGTGCGGTCGCGCATACCCGGCAGCGTCATCAGCGACACATGTTCGCGCCCGTCGAACACGACATGCTCCCAAACCTCGTCGCAGATCGCGATGACGTCGTGCGAAACGCAGAAATCGGCGAGCAACGCGAGCTCCTCTGGCGTTGCCATCGTCGCGGTGGGGTTGAGCGGGGTGTTGAGGATGATCAGCTTGGTACGCGGGCTGGCGACCTTGGCGAGCGCCGCCGCCGTAATCTTCCACTCGGGTGGTTCGAGCCGCACCAGCCGCGCGGTGCCGCCCGCGCGCTGCACCAGCGGCAGATAGGCGTCGTAGAGCGGCTGGAACATCACCACTTCGTCGCCCGGCGACACCAGCGCGAGGATTGACGCCGCCAGTGCCTCGGTCGCGCCCGAAGTGACGATCACTTCGCTCGCATCGAGATCGAGCCCCTGATGCGCGGCATAATGATCCGCCACCGCCAGGCGCAGCGCTGGCGTGCCCGCCATCGGCGGATATTGGTTCGACTCGCCGAGCAGCGCGCGCGCGGCTTCTGCCAGCACATCCTCCGGCCCGCGCCCATCGGGGAAGCCCTGCCCCAGATTGATCGCGCCATTGGCCCGCGCGCGCGCCGACATGGCTTCAAAAATGGTGGTGCCGAGATTGGCGTAGAGCGGGTTCACACGCCGTCCTTGGGACAAAGCAGCATAAGCGTCAACGCAACCGCAGCCCGCCAATCCCCCGGCAGCCTGCGGCAAATCCTGCTGGTGTCCGGAATGTTAACAAGGGAGCCCAGTGTCCGGCGATGGAACGCGCCAAATGTCGGGCTTGTCCTAGCCCCAAGTTTCGGTACCCAAAGCGGGATGAAGCAGGCAAGACTTGGTGGCCAGGTAAAGGGGATGATCCTCCTCGCGCTGGTGCTGGTGGGCGCGTTTATTGCCCTGGCGAATGGCGCACTGACATCACCGGCCACGGCGTCCCGCGTGCCTTTGGCAGCGATCAGCCCCAGCGACCGTGATGGATCGAAGCCTAAACCATCCCCCGCAGAGGCAACCGCCACGCCGCCAGCTTCACCGTCGCCAGATGCTGTTACCGCTTCGCCCACCGCTTATTTGATCAAGCATATCCTGCCGATCGAAGGCCCGCTGCACATGGGCGACCATTACTGGGACGAACGCGGCGCGCCAGATGGGCCCATGATGATCACGGTTGATCTCGCCGCCCAGACGATATCGGTGTTTCGCGGCGGCCATGAGATCGGCACGGCGGCGATCCTATACGGTGCCGACGACAAACCCACCCCCTTGGGTGTATTTGCAATCACCGAAAAAGATGCGGATCATGTCTCCAATCTTTATGATGCGCCAATGCCCTATATGCTGCGGATGACCAATGATGGCATCAGCATCCACGGCACGTCCGTCGCAGACGGGTATATGACGCATGGCTGCATTGGGGTGCCGACGCCATTTGCGCGCCAGCTCTTTGGGGCCGTGAAGCTGGGCGATCGCGTGGTCGTCACGCGTGGCAAGTTGATTGCCGTGGGCGACACGGTCGGCACGGTGCTCTAGCGTGTTCGCCGGGTGACGCTGGCGCCCACACGCGCGCCATAACGCCTAGCCATTTGGTGCAAATACACCATAGCGCTCGCGCCACGCCGCCACTTCATCCTGCAGATGTTCAGGGGCAAGATCTCCCGACAGGACAAGGCTGGCCACGTCGTTGTCGGGATGCATCAACATCTTCTTTGACCCATCGCTGAACCACACCGGGACCAGCCGATCGCACAGACTGTCGAGCACGGCGGCAGCCATGCCGCTCTCTATCGCGTCGCTGCCAGCAAGTGCGCGGACGTTGATCGAGACGCCTTCGAAGCAGTTCTGCGGCGCTTGAACGAAATTGATTGAGACGAGAAGGCCGGATCGATCGGGCCGGGCAGCATCGGGCATAGTCGCGACGCGTCGCCAGGCGCAGAACCATGTCCGGCAAATGCCAGGACGGACGTCATGGATACCGCACCCGCCGGAACGGAGATTGATGCAAGGCGTTCCCGCAGGTTTTGAGAATTCGGGCGTATTTACCGTCAGCACCGTGCAGCACGCCGTGCAATCGCCGCACTTGCGATCGGCCAGGACCGGTCCCAGCAACATGGTCTCCACGTCCGTGTCGGTGCGCATCCGCGTTGGGTGCCTCTACACTGATTGAAAAACAAGGGCCTGGCGCGAAGCCACGCCTCAGCGCCCGTCAGCGTCTACCGTGAAGACCATCGGCTTGCCGCGCGACAGTGGCTCCCACCCCGCCTGCAACGCCGCGCGCACCCCGCGACAAACAGTGGCGTCGTCAAGCTGAAGACGCCCGCGCTGCAGTCCCTTTAACAGCCGCTTGGGCGGCGGGAATTCCAGCACCGCCGCGCGCTGGGTATCCTGTTGCAGCAGCGCGACGGTCATGCCTTTCCACCCATCGTCATCGGACCATTGCGGCTCGCGTTGCAGGTGCCAGTCGTATTTGACGCCATCGACGTCGACGGTGCCGGTGTTGCTTCGAGCGTTTGACATAATGGCATCTGTAGCATGTCGCTTGACGCAAGCCACGCGTTGACCGTTGACGTGGGTGCGCGGTGCCACGACCGGGTGAGACGGGCCATGTCGGCACGATCTGGTATCTCCCCGGTGCTCGTGTAGGGATGACCACCGCGCTGTCCGCTTTGGGCAGCGCGCGCACCGACTGCAGGCAGGCGCATGGCACGCAAACATTCAAAACATGGCCCCTATGAAGACCCAAAGCCCAAGGACGAGGCGCCGGTAGAGGCGGTACCGTGCTGGCTATGTGGTCGGCCCACGGGCGAGACCATCGTCTGGCACCATCCCGTGCCAAAGAGCCGGGGCGGTCGCGACGTCGTGCCCATGCACCCGATTTGCCAGCAAACGGTGATCGCCAATTTTACAAATTCGGAACTCGAGCGTTACGGGTTGGATGTGGACGCGTTGCTGGCCAATCCTGCCATCCGCAAATTTGTCGATTGGGTCGCAAAGAAGGACCCGGATTTCACGGCGACGATCACAAAGAAGCAACGCTGACCGGCGTCCACCCGCCAGCTTGCCCCAGCTCGCCGCTATTTAGAGCGTGATGACGTTAGGTCGCTTCAACCTCAGACCCGTTCGGCCCCGGATCAGGTCCGGGGGAAGTCGAAGCCCACGCGATCCGCATGCCCTTCGACTTCGCTCAGCAACCATTATCAGCATGTGTCCATTGTGAGCCTCTGGCGAGGACGGCGTTAGCGAATGTGAGGAGTTT
>LNFM01001356.1_pt1 | contig 56210 bp, 66 predicted proteins | sample 596031 | NCBI WGS metagenome assembly LNFM01 (sample SAMN04254537, study PRJNA301005) | activated carbon metagenome | isolation source: dual media filters at the Ann Arbor, Michigan drinking water treatment plant | place: USA: Ann Arbor
GCGCTCTGGTATCTCGTCATGTGCGAGGACGTGCGCATCATGTGCGTGACCTACGAGTCGAACGACATGACGACCGGCGAGCGCGTGCTGATGAAGGGCGGCTATCGCCCCTCGACGACCGCCACGCATTGCTCGATCCCTGCCTCGCCAGCCGCACATTGGACTGAACGCGGCCCGGCCCCACACGCGGCGGGAGAATCTTTCGCCGTTGCAGGAACCGCGTCCGCGCCCCCGCGTTAACATGACAATCTGCTCGTCCCCCACGGGCAGACCACCCCAATGCCGCTGAGTTCTCCCCCCGGACTCAGCGGTTTTGTCGTGCCGGCCTCAGGTCAGAACGGCCGCCATCGGCCGATCGCGTCCACCACCTGCGCCACCGTCGGGCGGTCGCTATGCGCGACCAGCAGCGCGGCCAGCCAGACCAGCAGCAGCAGGGCCACGACCAGCTTGGCGTAAAGGTTGGTGGTTTTCAGCGTCTCGCGCATGTCGCACCCGGGAGAATTCCATTCTGCCACCGGCCGCCCCATTCCTCAACGAACCCTTAATAAAATACAGCGACATTGCTGGCCTATTTTCCACCACGAGCGCCGCATTGTTCGGACAACGGCGTCAGGCAGGGATTGCAATGCAGGCCGACAATGCCCTTCTTGCCGAACTCGACAGCTCGCTCGAATCCGGTTCGCAGGATCGCTCCGCGGAGACCTTGCGCCGCCTCACCGATCTCTTTCTCGGCAATGCCGAACAATACAGCGACCAGCAGGTCGCGCTGTTCGACGACGTGTTCTCGCGCCTGGTCGAGAAAATCGAAAAGCGGGCGCTGGCAGAGCTGAGCGAGCGCATCGCGCCGGTCGAGAAGGCGCCGGCCGGCATCGTCCGGCACCTCGCCCAAGACGACGCCATCGCGGTCGCAGCGCCCGTGCTCACGCAATCGCCGGTCCTGACCGACGATGACCTCGCCGCCGTCGCGCAGACCAAAAGCCAGGATCACCTGCTCGCGGTGTCGAAGCGCGAAACGCTGACCACGGCCGTGACCGATATCCTGATCGCGCGCGGCGACACCAGGGTGGTGCACAGCGTGGCGGACAATGCCGGCGCGGCGCTCTCGGATGCCGGCTATTCCCGCCTGATCGACAAGACAAAGGCCGACGAGGTGCTGGCGGAACTGGTGGGATGCCGGAAGGATATCTCGCCTCCCGGCCTGCACCGCCTGCTGGCGCGCGCGACCAAAGAGGCGTGCCTGCGCCTGCTGAAGCGCGTGCAGCCCGAATTCAAGAAGGACGTGCACGAAACGCTGCTGGGGATATTCGACCGGGTCGACAACGACATTCATCGCCAGCGCGACACGGCGCTGCACGAAATCCAGGCGTTGAACCACAAGGGCCTGCTGGATGCGAAGACGGTGCTGGAATTCTCCAAGGCGCAGCAATTGTCGGAGATGGCCGCGGGGCTGGCCTTGCTGGGCGACACCCGCTTCGAACTGGTGGCGGATATTCTCGATTGCGGCCAGAACCATCCGCTGATGGTGGCCTGCAAGGCCGCCGGCTTCCCCTGGTCCATCACCTTCGCGATCCTGAAAACGCGGCCGCACCAGCACGACATCGTGGAGTTCCAGTTCGACCAGCTGCTGTTCGATTATTGCCGCCTCACGCCCGCCATCGCGCGCCGCGTGCTGCTGTTCTGGCAGATCAGGCGGGCCGAGAAATCCTCCGATGACGGCACGCTCACGGAGTCGCAGGATCCGGTGCGCAAGCGGCGCGCCTCGCCCCGCAGCAAAATCCATCAGGCCGCCATCATCCTCGGCCCGAACAATTTTCAGAAGCCCTGCACGATGCTGGACATCTCCCGCGGCGGCGCCAAGCTGCAGATCGTATCGGCGGGCGATATCCCCGACCGCTTCACGCTCACCCTCCCCCGCAACCGCCTGATCCGCCGCGACTGCACGGTGGTCTGGCGCGCGCCCAAGCCGGCGGGTCCCGCCGAGTGGACGTTCGGGGTCAGTTTCAACTAGGGCACGGCCGGGCCGGACTATTCCTCGGGCTCGGTGGTGAAGAACAAGGGATAGCCCTTCTGCCGGCCAAGATCGGTCGCCTCCTTGGCCTTGGTCTCGGCGACGTCGCGGGTATAGACCGCGATCACGCAGGCGCCCTTGCGGTGTGCGGTCAGCATCACCGCCTGCGCGCGCTCGGCGCCCATGCGGAACACCGCCTTCAGCACCTGCACCACGAAGTCGCGCGGCGTGTAGTCGTCGTTGAGCAGGATCACCTTGTAGAGTGGCGGCCGCTCCGTCCTGGTGCGAGTTTTTGTGCGCGGCGTGACGAGGGGATCGCTCATCGTGGCGTCCGGGTCGTATCGGATACGAACCAATCAGCCTATAATAACTATGATGGCGGCACCCGTGAAGCATCGGCGACCGGCCGGTCCGGCCGCCTTCTGGGGAACGAGACCATGGTCCTCGAAACGGAAACCTTCCTGGTCGATATCAGCGTCACCGCCGAGCTCGATTTCAACCAGCGGCGCGACCTGTTTGCGGCACGTCAGCGCACGATGACGCAGATCATCTATCTCTGCGTCACGCTGATGAGCCTGCCGGCGGGCAGCATCCTGTTCCAGCCGATGCTCACGCCAGGCGTCGACAAGCCCGCGCAGGCCGCAGCCCAGCTGGCCAAGGTCACGGGCTGGGCCGAGGCTGGCTGGGTCTTCCTCGCCCTCTCCGTCCTTTCGGCGGTGATCTTCCTCATGGCCGGACCGCAATGGGTCAAGGGGCCCGCCCGGCATCACCCGGTCGTCACGCTCATGGACTGGTCGTACTGGCTGGCGCTGGCTTTCTTCGTGATCGCGCTCGGGCTGGTGGGGCGGATCACCTATCTCCTGCTGCACTGAGCATTGCGAACCCTCGCGACACTGCACAGCAGACGCCGTCACCTCGGGCTTGGAACCGACCGCCCCCCGATGACGATAACGGCCCGGACGGAATGGCCGCCCGGGCCGGATGAAATGACTCTGAAGCTACTTTTTCTTCTTCTTGCCTTTTGCCTTTTTGGCCTTCTTCGCTTTCTTCGCCATGATGACCTCTCATCGGTTTCGATAACCGGCGTCACATCTTCAGGCGATTCGCAAAAAGAGTCACGAGTCGCGCCCGGCTACTGGCCGCGCGCCTTGGTGTAATAGCTCAGGTCGTAATACTTGCCGGCATCGCCGAGCTGCTTGCGCGGCTCGCCATATTCGCTGCGCAACGCCAGCACCGTCTTGATGCCCTCGACATCGAGTTCGGCGCGGCGGGTAAAACCCTTTTTCGGGTCGAGCAGGATGTCGTAGGATTTCGCTGCCAGGTCCTCCGACATGTTCGGCAGGTTCTTGCGCAGGATGGCGATGGCGTCCGCCTTGTTGGCCGGATCGTAGAGCCAGTCGAGCGCGGCGACATAGGCGCGGACATAGCCCACGACCGACGCCTCGTTCTCCTTCGCCCAGAGCCGGCGCGCGGCGGCGACCAGTCCCTGATAGCGGCCGAGCGCCTCGTCGGCATTGGCGATGCGGGTGAAGCCCTTGGCCTCGGCATTGACCTCGAACGGCGAGATCAGCAGCGTCGCCGCGTGCTTCTTCTCCATCAGCGCATTGAACCGCTGCATCACCCCGCCGGCCGAGACGAATTCGATGTCGCCGGATTTCAGCCCGCCCTTCTCCAGCAGCTTGCGCAGCACGAAGGCATAACCGGTGGTCATGGCGTCGACCGAGACCTGCTTGCCCTTGAGATCGGCATAGGTCTTCACCTCCGGTACCGCGATCAGCCGCAGGAAGCCGTTGTCGGCGCCCATGAAGGCAACGAGGTCCGGCGTCTGCGTGGTCGGCGCCGAGCCCTGTCCTTCCATATACGCGATCAGGTTGTCGATCGCGGTCATGGCGATGTCGAACTTGCCGTCGATCAGGCCAGTGAGCTGGAACGCCGAATTCGGCGTCGGCGTCAGCGTCACGGCGATGCCGTTGCGCGCGAAATAGCCTTTCTCCTCCGCCGCCCAGAGCGGCCAGTTGAAGCCACCCGGGAACACGATCACCGAAACCGGCTTGGCCTGCTGGGCGGCGGCTGGGACCGGCGTCACCGCCAGTGCCGCCAAGAGACCGACGGCGAGCCATGCCGCAGATGTCGCGCGATGGAACCCGATCATGCGTACCTCCCTGATGTGCGTTTTTTGTTGGTGTGCGAGCCTACACGGAAGCGCGCGGCAAGCGTAGCGTGGGCACGGCCTCCCATCGGCCGCGCCCGCCCGCCGGTCGGGCCGCAGAGCCCCGCCGGCGCGCGAAAATTGCGGAATCCGCCGCCGTTCCGCGCTAATCAGGATGTCATGACATCGGTGATTCTCGCCCTCCGGCTGCTCGGCCTCGCGTTCGTCACGCTGGCGCCGGCCGGCGCCGCCCATGCGGTGGTCTATCAAAGCCAGGAACCGGCGGAGATGCGCGCCGGACAGAAGGCCTATGTCGATGACGGCACCTGCCCCGCCGGGCAGATCAAGGAAGTCATCGGCGTCGCCGTCCGCGCCAAGAACGGCATGTCCGTCACCGTCTCGCGCACGCGCAGCTGCGTGACGCGCAAGCGCTAGGAGCACCGCATGACCCGCACCAACCTGCTCTATCTTGCGATCGGGGCGCTCGCGGTCCTCGCCGCCGTGCTCGGCTACAATCTCTATCAGGAGAAGAAACAGGCCGACGGCATGCAGATCAATGTCGGTCCGGGCGGGATCACGATCGAGAAGAAGTGAGCGCACGGTCGCGCGCCCCGAGCCGAATTCTCGCAGAACAGTCCGATGATCGAATCCGTCATCCGCTTCGCGCTGTCGAATTTCACCCTCAGTTTTCTGGCCGCGGGCCTCGTCGCCTCGGCTGTCGCATATTTTGCAAAGCCCGCGCCGCGCACCCGCGCGCAACTCGTCGAGTCGCTGTTCTCGTATTTCCTGCTGTTCTCGGTCGGGATCGGCTTTCTCTACAATTTCGTCATGCATGTCTTCTTCGGCGAAATGGCGGCGCGCTTCATCGGCTGGGCGCAAAGCCCGTTCCAGACCGAGGTCGGTTTCGCCAGCCTGGGGTTCGCGCTGGTCGGCCTGCTGGCGTTCCGCGGCAGTTTTGGCCTGCGTCTCGCCGCGGTGATCGGGCCGTCGGCCTTCCTGCTCGGCGCCGCCGGCGGCCACATCTACCAGATGATCACCGCGCGCAATTTCGCGCCCGGCAATGCCGGCGTGATCTTCTGGACCGACATCCTCGTGCCGCTGGCGGGCCTCACGCTGCTGTTTCTGCAGCGGCGCTCACCCTAGATGCCCCAGCCGGCATAGACCACGCCGCCGATCGCCCACAGTGCCAGCACCACCGCGAAGAGCAGCAAACAGGCGTTCAAATAGATGCGGAAGGCCCGCGTCTGGATCGCCGCCTGCGAGCGCCAGCCGAGCAGGATCATCAGCGCCATGCCGCCGTTGAACGGCGCCAGCGGCAGCAGGTTGAGACCGGCCACCTTGGCGCAGGCGAGCGCGAACAGCGTGAGAAAGCCGCCGCCGCGCACGGTGTCGGCGATCCCCGCCCATTGCGCCGTGGCGAACGGGAACGGCGCGGCGAGCACGCTGAAGAACTCGCCCCAGCTCGCGGCGTTCGCGCGCAACCCGTCGAATGGACCGAGCACGAGGCACGCCAGGATCGCACAGGCGGCGCAGCCCGAAAGCGCGATCGCGATCTGCCGGCCGCGCGGCAGATCGTCGAACATCAGGCCGCTCCGCAAGTCGTAATCGCGCTCCACAAAGCGCACATGTCCGAAGACCGGAAAGGCCGCCAGCCGCCAGGTCATGTTGGCGGCGTCGAAGATCGCCAGTGTCGGACCGCCGCCAAAGGACACAATGTCGATGCGCACGCGCATCAGACGCGCCGCCAGCACCATGCCGGCAAGATGGACGGCGGTGGCGAGCGCCACGGCGGCCAGCAATGTCAGGAAGATCAACATGCGGCGAGGATACCGGGCGCCGCCGCGGGCCGCAATTCGGTGTCCGGCGCGCGCGCCGGCGGATTTGCCGCAGGCCGGGCCCCGGGACGCGGGCACACTTGACCTCGATCAATGCCGCGACGGCGCAGCCGGGCGAAAAGTTCCTTCAGTCAACGGGGAGATTACAGATGTTTGGCAAATTCGGTGCAGCGGCCCTGCTCTCGCTTGCGCTTGTGCTGCCGGTCGAGAAGGCGGCGGCGCAGGATCCGATCGGCGGCGCCATCCTCGGCGGCGCGGCCGGAGCGCTGATCGGGGGCGCGGTCGGCGGGCGTCACGGCGTCGGGATCGGCGCGGTCATCGGCGCCACCACCGGCGCCATCATCGCAGCCGAAGGCCAGCGCCGCCGCGGCGGCTATTATTATTACCAGCGCGGTTGCTATCTGCAGCGTCCGGACGGAGCCTGGGTGCGCGCCCATCCCCGCTATTGCGCCGAGGAAGTCTACGAGGTTGCCCCGGCAGCGGGCGGCGATCCGATCGCGGCCTGCGCGCGGCGCTACCGCTCCTACGATCCGGTCAGCCAGACCTATACCGGCTATGACGGCATCCGGCGGCCCTGCCCCTGACGCGACTTCTCCGGCGCAACACATGTCGTGTTGCGCCGGACATTCGCACGGCGCGGCGATTGAAATTGCGGTGCGTTACTCGATGCCGATCAGGGCGAGGATACCCCAGAAGATCGCGGCAATGATCGCACCGATGGCGGCGATGCCCGCCCAGATCCAGTCCAGCACATCGTCCAGGTTGAGCAGGCGCAGTTCGGCCAGCAATCCGGCGCAGAAGACGGTGGCGCCGCCTGCGATCACGCCGTTCTGCCAGCTCAACAGCGCCACGCTGACACTGGCCAGATAGACCGTCCAAACCCAGACGGCGGCGGCGACAGCAAGCGCCAGCAACGCAATCAGGCCGCCGAGATGACGCCGCCGGCGCGGCGCAGCAGCTGATTTCCTGGTTTCAAAAGACATGATGCGCTCGCTTCCTTGGGACTCTCGCTTTGGTCGGTCGCGGGCGTTTACGGGTTCACGGCCGCTACGCATGGCCGAATTCCGCCCGCGCGCCGCGACACAATCTCAGGTTGAGAGCAGGTAATGAAAATTGTAGATTGCGCGAGCAATCCGGAAATTGACGTGACTGAGGGAGGATCAGTTATGAAAATTCAGGATATCCAGGCACTGGAATCTCTGCCCGCATCCAAGAGCTGCCGGCGCATCGATTTCATGAACGTGGAAATCGTTCCGGGCTTTGTACCCAAGACCCATTTTCTGATCGTGAGCGGCGAGAAACCCTGGCAGACGATGACGGTCCAGCTCGTTCCGTTGATCTATATCGACAAGCCGGACTATTGGGGGATCGAGGTCGTCGGCTGTCAAAGCGGCATCGGACTCCCTGCAACCGGCACCTATGTCGTCACGCTCGATATCAGCGGCGTGATCGGCAAGAAGGGAATCGAAGTCATGGGCGCCAGCCGCTCGGAAAAACACGACGTCCCGTAACCGCATCGGCGGCCGCATCGAAGCTCGCGCGGACAACGGTCGAACAGGCACATTTGGCCGAACGTCCGCGCGATGTCGATTTCGTTCCGCGTCCATTTGCAAACGCTTTCGCGCCGCCGCGTTCGATGCGAAACTCGGTTGCAAGAGAGAGCCGCTGCAATGACCGATCAGCCTGCCGCCAGTCCCGCGCCGGGAACGCCGCCCCAGACGGCAGAAACGCTTGCCCGGCCGCGCCGCCGGCTGCGTGTGTCCATGCGCCGATGGCTGCGCGCGATGGTGCTGGTGGCCGCCATCGCGCTGACCGGATTCTGGATCTACACTTTTCACGCGATCGGCGCGCGCGCCAGTCCGCAGGGCGACGGCATGGAATGGATGGCCGCTTTCCCGATGACTCTCATCTTCCTGCTGCTCACGTTGCCGGCGCTGATCATCGGACTGTTCGGACGCGCGCTGATCCTGGGCGCGCTGGTCGCGGCCGCGGCAGGCTTCGTCAATGTCTGGATCTGGCTGGAAATTCTCGCCGAATTCGCGGGCCATGGTCCGGGGACAGGCGGCTAGAACGCAACCCCGAGGCGATATCCCCGCTTCCACACCAGGCTGCATTTCTTCTTGCTCGCACCATGCACCAGTGTGAAGCGCTTGGGGATCGCGACATCCTTCGACAGCGCCAGGCACGCCCCGCCCGCCGAGAGATCAATCACGCTGCAATCGATCGCCGGCGCTTTCGGATCGCCGACGATCTTGGCCGTCTTCGACATCAGGCCCGAGGGCCGGACGCGCTGATGTCTGCGAAGCTCGCTCATGCTGTCACCGCCGTGGGACACGCCAATATTTCGCAAAATTGTCGGCTGCGGGGATTAAGACCGCCTTTATGGGCCCGGGCAGACACCACGAATTTCCGCACGGTTAACCTGCGGTTAACGCGAAGCATCGCATGTCGATTCGGCCGACTCACGCAGGAGACATGCAATGTCCTACGGTCTTGCTGAAGAACCTTGCCCGGTCGCCGACCAGACTCTGGGCGAGCTCTATCGATCGCAGCCGCAGGGTCTTGCCGCATTGGTGGCCACCGTCTCGCCCGACGTGCGCGCCATGCTGGCGCTCTATTGCTACCGCCGGGCGCACCTGCAATCGCTCGGCCTCACCATCGCAGCAAGCTGCACCGAAGATGACCTGGTTGAGGCGGGCGGACATGCCGGCGCGGTCCTGTTTGCGCTGGCGCGCAAAGCGCCGGAGCCCTTGCCGGCCGCCTCGGGTGGCCGGCGCAAGATCACGCTCTCAAGCGGTCCGCTGACCACCATCGCCCCGCTTGACGATATCGACGACGAGGACTGATACCGCCGGGCCGGTCCCGAGCCGTCGGTCCCGTGGAACTGCCTTAGGCCTGTGGATGACTATACCTTAGGAATGTCATAGTTAATCGAGTGTGTCTTTCTGGCACTAGTGGAGCCGTGCCGCCAAAGGTACGGTTCGGGACTGTAATTGGACTCACACTTGGGGGCTGTACCCATGAAGAAGACTTTGATCATCACCACCGCGCTCCTCACCATGCTGAGCGCTGCGGCCTGCACGACGGTTGGCAAAGCGCCGGTTGGCAAAGCTCCGATCGTAACCAAGGGCTAAGTCACGGAAAGGCCGGGTAAGACTGGCCTTTTTCGTTGCGGCCTTGGATTTGCGAAGGCGCTTCCCGCCTGCCGGTCAGGCTTGACTGGATTCTGGTTAGGGAGCTCACAGTGCGTATGAGAGTTTTGGACAGGAGCCGCAGAGGTTTCCTGACGTTTTTCTGTTCGCTCGCCCTCATAGCGGGCCCTTCTGTGTTTGTGGCCAACGCCCAGGGAACGACCGCTCCCGCCTCGCCGACTGCCCAGACCCCCAAGCCGGCGGCCAAGCCTCAGACAGCCACAACGAGCGCACCGGCGGTCAAGCCGCAGGTTGCCGCTGTCGGCCAAAAGCCAACCACCCCGCCCAAGACCGAAAAGATCAAGGAACCGGTCTCGGCCAAGGGTTGCAAACCCGAACCCGGCAAACCGTATTTTGTCGAATTCCGCTCGCGCACGGCCGCCAGCTACGGCCACACCTTCGTGTTTCACGGCCGGCTCGGCGGCGGCAACAGGTTCGCCAGTTTCAAGGTCGCCGGCCTGCATCCCAAGGGCGATGACCCCTCTACTTATATCCAAGGCCACTGGGCTCCGGTCGCGGCCGAAACCGGCGTGAGCTACGGCGACCTCGACGAGCAGTTCCTCACGGCCCGCTTCTGCGTGGTGCTGAGCGAGGCGGAATACAACAAAGCCGCCGCCCATATCCGCCACCTGCAGGCCACCACCAAGACGTGGCACGCGCCGACCTATAACTGCAATTCCTTCGCCGCCGACATCGCCAAGCATATGGGTCTCGATACCCCCAATCCCAACGCCTATCTGCCGGAGACCTTCATCAAGCGCCTGGCCGACGACAATCGCGGCAAGCGAAACGCGTCCGGCGCGGCATCGGGGTTCTCCTTCTCGCAATGGGGCAGTCAGCCGGCGCGCTGAGACTCCTCCCCCGGCGCAGGCGCGCCGGCTTCGTCTGATATCAGGTCGACCCTGGACGTCGCTGCGGGAACCCGCGGCGGCGTTCGGCGTTTGATTTCTCGCCGGCAGGAGATGTCGAGGGGCGACGGCGACCGAGCGGCTGAAATGCTCCCCGCTGATGCGCACGGAATACAGTGAGGGGTTGCATGCCGCGCTATTACTTCCATTTCATAAATGGTGGCGACAAGGTTATCGACCATAGCGGCCGGGATTTCGCCAATGACGGCGGCGCACGCCAGGAGGCTCTGCTGACGGCCCGCGACGCGGTCACCGGCATCCGCCTCGGGCTGCGTCATTTCGGCGGCTGGATTCTGGTCGTCCAGGACGAGTCGGGACGCGAGATCTGTTCCATCACGATTCCAAGGACGGCCTGACCTCCCGGTCGCCCGTCAGTTAACCGCCCTTCAACGTCCCGCGGTCTAGCGTGCCGGCATCAGGAGGCTCCAATGTTGACGCGGCTCATCTATCATTCCGAAAATCATCTCGGCGCAGCCGACGGCAAGATGATCGGCGCACTGAATGACATCATGGACGTCTCCGACCGCAACAACGAAAAAAACGGAATCACCGGCGCGCTGATCTTCGACACGCTCTGGTTCTTGCAGATTCTGGAAGGCGAGCGCGACGCCGTCTCGCAAACGCTCGGCCGCATCATGCGCGATCCGCGTCACGACGAGATCGTGATCATGGACGCGCGGCCGCTGGAGCAGCGGATGTTCCCGAACTGGCGGATGGGACTCGGATTCCTGCGCGGCGACAATTCTGCATTGTATGCGCGGCACGGTCTCGGCACGCGCCTCGATCCGCGCCGGATGTCGGGCGAACAGGCCCTGGCGCTGGCGCTTGACCTTGCCGCCGGCGGCCTCGACCGCCGTGTGGCTCCGCACGCGGCCTGAACCGCTCAGCGCGGCCGCGTCTGCGAAAGCCAGTGCGGCACCCGTCAGATATCGCATGCAGACCTCCTGCAGGGCGGATTTACGTACTGCTCATTGTGCCACGTCCGCACTGCAGAAGGACCCAACGCGGCGCTTGCAAGATTCACAAGCCTGTGTGACGTCACGGGACAATGTCCCACATGGCATGACACCTTGTAACAAGCAGAAATCCGTTCCGGAGTATCCGATGACAGCACATGTTTCGACGCGCGTGACCGCCGCCGCCCTGGGTTTCGCAGCCCTCTGCCTGACGCCGGCCACCGCGCAGGAAGCCTTTCCGACCCAGGCTGTGCGCCTGCAGGTCGCCTTCGCGCCCGGCGGGCCCGCCGACATCATCGCGCGCATCATCGGGCAGAAACTGAACGAACGCTGGAACCAGACCGTGGTGGTGGAAAATCGCGGCGGCGCCGGCGGCAACATCGCCGCGGCCGCGGCTGCCAAGGCCGATCCCAACGGCTACACCATCCTGGTCAGCACCAGCGCCTTCGCGGTCAACCAGACATTATCGAAAACGCCGGGCTACGCGCCGGAGGATTTCCGCGCCGCGGTGATCGTGGCCACCACGCCCAATCTGATCATCGGGGCGCCGACGCTGAAAGAGAAAACGCTGAAAGACGTGATCGAGACCGCCAAGAAGGACAAGTTGACCTACGGCACCGCCGGCGCCGGCACCACGCCGCATCTGTCCGCCGAACGCATCTTCAAGGTCGAGGCCAAGGTCGATATCCCGCACGCGCCGTTCACCGGCGCCGGCCCGGCCATGCAGGCCGTGGTCGGCTCGCATATTCCGCTCGCCAGCGTCGCGATGTCGGCGGCGGTGCAGAACGTCAAGTCCGGCCAGGTGAAAGGCCTCGCGGTGACCAGCAAGGAACGCGTGCCGGCCCTGCCCGACGTGCCGACCGCGCGCGAGCTCGGACTGGGCAATGACGAGGATTCGACCTGGGTTGCGTTTTTCGTTCCGGCCAAGATACCGGACTCGGTGATCAACAAGATCAACGCCGACGTGAATGCGATCCTGAAGGACAAGGGCGTGCAGGAACAGCTCGACAAGATCGGCTTCATGCCGGTCGGCGGTTCGCAGACAGACGCCGACGGTTATGTCCGCGCCGAAATCAAGAAGTGGGGCGACATCATCCGCAAGATCGGTCTTGAGATCAAATAGGACCGCTGTCCCAATTATCCGGTTGACACCACAAAGGACTAAATCTAGAGGTTATGGCCGACAGGCCGGCGTGTTCCGAGGCAAGACCTTCGGAGACTGAGTTTGATGTGACCCCTGAGATGATCGAGGCGGGTCTCGCAGAGCTTTACGAGAGTGGCGCTATCGAGCACCCCCTGAGGGCGGATCGCCTTCTCGTGAGGCGGGTGTATCTGGCGATGTCCAAGCAATACCGTGCCTGATGGCCCTCATGGCCAACGCTAAGTTTCCGACCTTTCCTACGACGTCCACCATAAGTCCGATGAAGGCTGCAATTTCTGCGTTTTCAAGTGGTTTGTGTTTCCGGGACTTTGATCTTGAATCAAAAATTCCCGGCCTCAGCATTGGCGTGGGGTCGGTGGATGACCAAACCGTGTTATGTGCAAGTCTTACGCGAGTATCGTTCCATGTGCGCAGGTTTGCGCTAATCTTGGTCCATTCATCGCGGTGTTTTTCAAATTTTGGCTCCATCGAAAACAATTCGTCAATAATGTTGAGCCACGCGTGAAAGTTCTGAATCGAGTAGAGCATCAATCCGGTCTTTTCTTCCGAGGTGTCAAGCAAGTGGGATGCGATGCTAACCAGGTGTGTTTCCATCGAGGCCCAAGTAGAGATAGCTTGGCCCACTGAAGAATAGAAATCGTACCTGAGCGGCCACGCTTGTCTGAGTTTTTCTATTTCCTCGTTCAGTTCTTCGGTCATGGGTCCCTATGGGCAGCAAGAAAAAAGACGATGAATTTAGCCCCGCAGAAACAAAGAGGCGGTTTGATGCCGCGTTGCGTGGTGCGCGCATTGCTGGTCACAAGCAGATGAAGGACCTCCCCAAAAAGGGGGACAAGCCAAAGTCCAAGGCGAAACGATTAACCGAATCGCGCTAAGAAAAGCGGCGGGCCCGGGTGTGAGCCGAGCACCGCCGACAAAACTAGAGGCTATTTGCCCTTAGTTTTGATGGTTTCGATAACCGATGTCTTCGGGTTTTGCTTGGCTTCCTTGATAGGAATCCAACGACCCGTATCGGCATCTCTACCTTGCTTGCGAGTTGCCATTCATATCACCGCCTTTCTCGGGCCCTTACGCCCGTGGCCTTAAACAGGCTGGGGTGAGAACGCGGGAACGAATCTGGCTCGCAACCCAAAATAGTACGCAGATTCGGTAGTACGGCGAGTCTTTTTAGGCTCACCGTACCCAGATTCTTTTGACCTTGCGGGGTGGGAGCTTCTTGCGCCAGCGCAGGAAACGCTTTGCCTGCCGCTTGAAATCAGCCTCAGTGAGGCCCCCGATACGTGAGACGCTTGCCCGCTGCACCTTTCACAGCAAGCGCCGCACGTTCGCCATCGTTGAAACCAAGCTTTGTACGGTGATTGAAACGGAAGTCGTATTCCGCCAAATACCGGTGCAGATGCTTTTCTTTGCAATGCTGATACACGCCACGCATACCGCGCTTGAAGATTGAGAAATAGCCTTCAACCGTGTTTGTCGTCACGTCACCGCGCGCATACTCCTTCGCGCTGTGATTGACAGTCTCGTGAGTGGCAAACTCTGCGCCAACTTTGACGTACAACCGGCTTTCGTCGGTGTGCAGGCGAGTTTCGCGCGCGATGTTTTCGCGCACGATTGCAGCAACGCTCTCACCGTCCGCATGGGCGGGATGGAATGAGCGCACACGGCCACCGCGTTCGACAAGAGAGACGATAGCGCGATTGTTCTTGAAATGGCCCTTCTTGGTGTAGGGGGTTGTACGAGGCTTCTTGAGTTTGGGAGCCTCTTGCTTGCCGAAATACGTTTCGTCCGCTTCGACGATGCCACCGCCGCCACCAAGCGGAGCTAGGCCCCCGTCGCGCATGGCCTCACGGATGCGATGGCACATGAACCATGCGGCCTCGTAACCTATGTTCAAGGTGCGGTGCAGTTGGTGAGCGGAGACGCCTTTCTTGCTGCTGCACATCAAATGGAAGGCTTGCAGCCACTTGTGCAGGGCGATCTTGGACCGTTCCATGACCGTCCGCATGGTCACGGTGAAGTCCTTACGGCACTCCGCTTCGGCGCAGCGATACACGCCCGGACGCTTGGTAGCGTAGGCGTGGTTGATCGTGCCGCAGTGAGGGCAGATCGGGCCATCCGGCCAAAGCAGGCCCTCAAGGTATTCGCGGGCGGCTTGGTCGTCGGTGAAGTGGGGTGCGGTAAAGGTGCTCATAGGCCCTATACAGCATATAGGGCTTGTGGTGTCAACCGGATAATTGGGACCGCTGTCGCAATCGCACGGCATCTGGATGCGCGGCATTCAGATGCCGTGATGGTCCGCCACGCGCGGTAGCTTGCTTTTCTCGCAGGCGCTGGCCTGCCGCACCATCTCCTGCGCCTGCGCGCACAGCGCGATGCTGCCGAACACGGTCAGCGTCAACGCGATCACAAAGAGAAAACGATCTCCAGCGCTCATCCCGGCACCTGCGCTTGCCTGAGCATTGGACGCGTCAAGACCGGCGGGGTTCGGGCCAAATTGCGGCCTCGTTCCGGCTGGTTAGCCGTTGCTGAAAGCGACCGAATAAACCCGGTTCCGGCGGCGCAGGCCCGCCGCTTTTGGCCGCGGCGTTTGAACCCGCGTCCGGCCTGCGGCGACCAACGGTCATCGAGCCCTTCAAGGAACCGAGGCCCATGACCATGCTGACCAAATCCGCCATCGCCGCCGCGATCCTGGCCGTCATGGCCGGTGCCGCGCAGGCCCAGTCCGCCAGCCCGGCCGGCGAAAGCCGCCAGATCCAGGTTCTGCCCGCCCCCGGCGCGCAACAGACCGCCCAGGCCGAGATCGCCAGCCAGCCTCCAGCCCCGGAACCCGACGGCGCCGCCCAGGCCGCGCCGCAGCCGGACACTCCAACCCCGGCCGAACAAGCCGTTCCGCAGGTCAGGCCGGCTCCGAAATTCGTCCCGGCCCCGCCCAAATTCGTCGCCCCCAAGCGGCCCGCTTACGCCGAGGGCTACGGCCACTCCTATGGCTATGCCGGCAGCGACGGCTACGCGCCGAAGCGCTATCGCAGTCACTGCCACTGAGTTTCATCACCAGCGATTTTTCAAACCACGAGTTTTCAAGGCGCGCGTCATCGCCGGCTGCTTTCGGGCAGCCGGCGATTTTTATGCCGTCAGCGGACGTTGCGGAAAAAGCGGTCGAATTTGGAACCGCGGTGAATGACCACCATCCGGCGCAGGTCGCCGTCGCCGCCGCGATAACTGTACTCGGTCCAGCGCCGCACGATGCGATCGGAATCGGCAGCGGCGCGGCGCTCCGCGCGCGCGCGCCGGCGATCCTCGCGCTGCATCCGGCGCTGGTCGACGCGCGACAGCGGAAGCGGCGCGGCCGCGTTGCGGCTTTCGGCGTCCGCGTCATCGGACATCGAGACCAGCGCGACCTCCGGCCTGGGCTGCGGCAAGGGAATGTCAATCTCGTCCCGGCTCGCTACGCCGTCGGTGGCGGCTGCCGCCTTTTCGATCGCGCGATCGGTCGGCGCGATGTCCGGCGCATGCGCCTGCATGTCCTTCACCGGCGGTGTCGGTGCGATCGCGGTGATGCTGCCGATCGGCTGCTCGGCCGATGGTTCAGCCTTCGCGATTTTCGGCGCGGTGTCGTCGCGCAGCGCCCGCACGCCGGTGAGAACGTTGCGAATGCCGAGCGGCGCAGGCGCGCTCTCCGGCGGCCGCGCGGCATTGTCGGCGACCGTCAGGCAGCGCCGCTCGATATACGGCCATGTCTGGTCCGCGCAGGACCTGTCGGTGTCGGCGGTCGTGCCCACGATCTTGACGACAGAATCTTCCACGGCGGCGACAGTGCCTTCCGGCACGGCGGATGGCCGCAATGCGCCGATCTTCGCATCGGCACCGGGTTGCGGGACCGCCAGTAGATAGAAGAATCCCGTCGCCAGCACCGCGGCCAGCGATCCATTCACAGCAAATCCGTTGCGCGCGGCGCTCGTCATGATCGAAAACCCTGTGGCGTCGATGGTAAAAACGCCCGACACCGCGCAATCGTTCCATATCGAAACTTCACGAGCTTGTGGCTCGCAGCTCTGTCCGAAAGCCGGTAATTTCCAAGCCAAGGACGAAGCATGAGATTCGACCGCAGACAGTTCTGTTCCCTGATCGCCGGCGCCGCAACGGCATCGCTCTGGGGCTCCGCCGCGCAGGCGCAAGCGCCCGCCCCTTCGTCGCCCGCGATGAGCCGTACCACCGCCTATGCCTTTTCGTTCAAAGGGCTCGACGGTTCGGACCTGCGGCTGGCGCATTATGCCGGCAAGCCGGTGCTGATCGTGAACACCGCCTCGCTCTGCGGCTATGTCAGACAATTTTCCGGTCTTGAGAGCTTGTGGGCGCGCTATCGCACGCGCGGCTTGCAGGTGATCGGCGTGCCGTCCAACGATTTCGGCGGCCAAGAGCCCGGCGGCGCGGCCGAGATCGTTCATGGCGCCAAGGCGCATGGCGTCAGCTTCCCGCTGGCGGTCAAGGTGGACATCAAGGGCGAGACTGCCCATCCCTTCTATCGTTGGGCGGCGGTGCAGCGCCCGCTCGATACGCCGCGCTGGAACTTCCACAAATACCTGGTCGGCCGCGACGGCCTGATCGCCGCCTCCTTTGCCTCCGCCGTGGACCCGCTGGATGCCCGCATGATCGCGGCCATCGAGAAAGAACTGCCCGGCGCCTGACCGGCAGCCTTCTCAACACAGGGTTGTGCCGGAGTGATTCCTCTTCGTTTCAAAGGCCAGCGTGGCCGCCGGGGCACGGCTAACCATATTCCCTGATGCCGCTCTGCAATTAGTTACCATTTCGTTGACTCCGGGTTCCCGCGGGCGTTCCATGCGGCCGAATTCCAACTTTCCGGGCCATTTTGGCCCTGATGATCCATGAGGGGTCTAAAGATGCGTGCGGCACTCAGCTTTGCTCTGGTTATTTCGGCCTCCGTGGCGGCCTCAGGCACCGCCTGGAGCCAAGCGGCCACCTGCGCCAATCCCAACGCCTTGGGCATTGCGCGCACCGTCGAAATCGACACCACCGGCGGCCCCGGCTTCGGCTTCGAGCATTTCAAGCAGCATGACTTTCTGAAGAACAAGGAAGTGCTGCTCACCTTCGACGACGGCCCCTGGCCGGTGAACACGCTGGCGGTGCTGAAGGCGCTGGCCGACCATTGCCTGAAGGCCACCTTCTTCCCGGTCGGCAAGCACGCCACCTACTATCCCGAGATCCTGAAGCAGGTCGCCGAAGCCGGTCACACCATCGGCTCGCACACCTGGTCGCATCAGAATCTCGCCAAGAAAAACATGACGCCGGATCAGGCGAAGGAAGAAATCGAAAAGGGCGTCAGCGCGGTCGCGATGTCGATCGGCGCGCCGGCCGCCCCGTTCTTCCGCTTCCCGGCCCTGCAGCATCCGCCGGAGCTCGTCACCTATCTCGGCGAGCGCAACATCGGCATGTTCTCGACCGATCTCGACTCGTTCGACTTCAAGGCGCGCAAGCCGGAACAGGTCATCAACACGATCATGGCCAAGCTGAAGAAGTTCGGCAAAGGCATCGTGCTGATGCACGACTTCCAACATGTCACCGCCGAGGCCCTGCCCGAGCTGCTCAACCAGCTTAAGGCCGAGGGCTACAAGGTCGTGCACATGAAGGCGAAGGATCCGGTCAAGACGCTCGCGCAATTCGACGAAGCGGTGCGCAAGGATCAGAAGCTGCCGACCGTCAACCAGCGTCCGACCGCGAGCGTGGTCCGCACGGTCGATTGATTTGCGCCGATGCATGGTTCGTGATTTGGAAACGCCGGGCGCATTGCCCGGCGTTTTTGTTTGCCGCCTGACGCCGGCCGATATCGCCGCGAACATAACGTGAGAGCGGACGCCGCCATGGCCCTGCGCATCGAAGGTTACGCCATCGTCTCGGAGGACGGCATGCTGGCCGACGCCGCCGGCGTCATGCCTGCGGCGCTGGTGGTCGAGGCCGATCAGAAATTCCTGTCCGCGGGATTGGACCGCGCCGACCTGATCGTCCATGGCCGCAACTCGCACGAAAACCAGCCGCAATCGCCCTATCGCCGCCGGCTGGTCGCGACGCGGCGGGTGGCCGCCCTCGCCCCCGATCCCGACCATCCCAATGCCACGTTATGGAATCCGGGCGGCTTGCCGCTTGAGAAGGCGGCGGACTCGCTGGACGTCGCGGACGGCGTTGTCGCTGTGCTCGGCGGCACCGACCTGTTCGGCCTGTTCCTGCCCCGCTACGACGTCTTCTATCTCTCACGGCTGGCCGGGCTGCGGCTGCCAGGCGGCCGCCCGGTCTTTCCGCAGGTGCCGCAAAGCAGCCCTGAAAACGTTCTGGCCGCCGCCGGACTGACCCCGGAGCCAGTACAGGCCCTGGACCCGGCGCGCGGCGTCACGCTGACCGCTTGGCGGCGGCCCGGGCGCTGAGCGCGGAAGGTATTCCTGTAGGAAAACATTCGCGTGACGGCACGCGCGAATCGACCCACACTGAAAACTGACTTGATTCGATCACGTTCGGCTGGCGGCAGGCCGCTCGCCCGAGGAGTTCCTCCCGCGTGGCGTATCAACTTGGGGCGGCCCAATCGGCCGCCCTTTTCATTGCATCGTTCAACGATAATAGCGCGGCTTCTTGCGCGGAGCGCGCTCGGCGCGCGGCACATAAAGCGGGTTGGCAAAGCAGAAATTGCCGGTGCCGGACGCCGCCGCCCGGCATTGCTGCCATGTGTAATAGGAGCAATCGTTGATGCCGTCTCCCATCACCGCGCACCACGCCTCGTTGTAGTTCCTGAAAAAGGCCTGCGCCGGCCCCGCCGGCATGACGAGTGCGAGGCCGAACGCGGCCAATGCGAGAAGCGCGAGCGGTGCGCGTGATTGCGAACGAGACATCGTTTCACTCCTTGACGTCAGTACCGTGCGCGGTCGTTGCCCTGCGGGGACGGCCGCCATGATCCGATCACGAACAGCATCAGCAGAGCGCCCATGATCGACAGATTCTTCATCGCGTGGATCATGTTGGCGCTGCGGTCGGCGCCCGACATGGCCCAGAAATCGTGGAACAGATAGGTCGCCGCGGCGGTGAACAGGATCAGCGCGATGGCCGCGACGCGCGTTCCGATATTGGCGGCGATCAGCAGACCGCCGGAAATCTCGACTACGCCCGCCACCATCGCGAGCAGACGAGGCAACGGCTGGCCGGTCATGCTCTGCAACTGGGTTTCCAGGTCGATCAGGAGCGGCGGCACCACCAGCTTGCCTTCGATCATCGCCGCCGTGCCGGAAATATCCAGCAGCTTCTGCGCGCCGGACAGGACGAAGATCAGGACAAAGGCAATGCGGCCGATAACCAGAAGAATGTTCATGATCGTTTTCCCGCAAGCGACCGGCCCGGTCCCGATGACGCAACCGGCCTCTGATCACAGATTGATCCGTTCCACGCAACGGCTTTCGCGATAGTGATACGTCCCGGCCGCGTCAGCCGCCAGATCATTTCTTCTTGGTTTTGGCAGCCGGCTTGGCCGTCGATTTTGCTTTTCCGCCCTTCCCCGGGGCCTTGGCCTTGCCTTTGGCCCTGGCGGCGACCGGCGCGCGCTGCTTGATCTCGACCAGCAGCACGCGAATCTCCTTGCCGGTTTCATTCGCGCTCGCCGCCTGTTGCGCCGACAGCCACAACGCTTCACCCGACCTGAAAGTCAGTTCATAGGGCGTGCGGCCGGGCGGCGTGAACACCAGCGCGCCGTCGGTCAACGCGTAGATGAATGTATTGGGAAAGGATTGCGCCGCGACTTTCTCGCCCGGCTTGAGCCGCAATTCCCGAACCTTGATCTGCTCGTTCTCGAGAATCTTCGGGCTGGTCTCCGTCCCGGGCCGTGCGGTCTGTCCCGCCGCCGGGACCGCAATGGCCACCAGGAAGGCGCCAATCAATAAAAAACGCATCATCGCACCGCCGTATGAATTGTTGTCGTCATCGCCTCTTTCTGCGCAATGGCGATGGCAAACATGAGGCAATGCCCGGGCGCCTTATAGGACAAAACGGCAGGAAATGGATCCGTCTTTTCGGGTCGCAGCCTGAACGCGCCGGCATCCGGTTCAGGCCGCCGACGCACGCCGGCGCGAGGACAGATATCCGAAACCGAAGCCCGAATGCGCATCGTCAGGCTGATCCGATTCGCCCTTCGGCTGGTGTTCGGTCGCTTCCAGCAGACGCAGGAAGGACGGACCCGGCAATGGCGGCGCGAACACATAGCCCTGCACCGCCTGGATGCCATGCTCGCGCAGCGCGATCACCTGCTCGAACGTTTCGACTCCCTCGGCGATGATCTCGATGTCCATGTTGCGGGCGAGATCCACCAGCGTCTCGATGATGGCGGTGGAGCTGCTGTCGGTCCCCAGGGCGTCCACGAACATCTTGTCGATCTTGATGATGTCGACGCCGAGCTTGAGGATGTAGGATAGGCCGCTATGGCCGGCGCCGATATCGTCGATGGCGATCTTGACGCCAAGATCCTGCAGCGCCGACACCACGCGGCGCGCCTGGCCCAGGTTGTCGAGCGGCTGGCGCTCGGTCACTTCCAGCATGACTTGCGACAGGCGCACCGGGGAATGCTCGAAGATCTTGCGTACGTCCTCGACGATGCTGTTGCTCCCGAAATGCTCGGCCGCCAGATTGAACCCGACCCGCAAATTGGGGCGCGCCTGGCACACCGGTCCGAGTTCGTGAGTTACTTTCCGCATCAGGCTGCGGGTCATCTCCATGATCAGGCCGCTGGACTCCGCGAGCGGAATGAAGGAAGCAGGCGGCAGGATCGTCCCGTCGGATTTGCGCCAGCGCATCAGCACTTCGCAGCCGATCAACTGTCCGGTCGTGATGTTGACCACCGGTTGATAGAACGGCACGAATTCGCCGGCCTTGAGCGCCCGCTCCAGTTCCGTCACCGGATTGTTGCGCTGACGCCAGGGCACCAGAAACGCAATCGCAAAAAGCGCGGCGGCGAATACGCCCATCACCGTATTGCCGAGAAAACGGATTTCTTCCTGGCCGCGCGTCAGGACCGAGAGCGGACGCGTCATGGTGACGGTAAGACCGAAGCGATGCGACGACAGCGTGCTCACGACCATGGTGTCGAACGGGTCGCCGAATTCGGAGACCGGCCCGACCGTGGCTACGACCGTTCCGTCGCTGGTCGCGACACGGCCATGCGCGTTGAGCAGCAGACCGCCTTGCGAGGACACCTTGGTGATCAGGAGATCGCCAGGGATCAGCGCGGCGATGCTGTTGGTTGCGCCCGGACGGCGAAGCCGCAGCATCCGACCGGCCTTGTCGTCCACCACCATGACGTCGAGGAGGATGGAGCTGTCCACCACCCCTTCGGTCGACAGGACGATGCGATGCCGCAGCGCCACGCCGAGATCACTGCAGAGTGTGCGCCCGTTCGGGTCCACGATCGAGAATTCGGCGACGCCACTATAGTCCAGATTGGCCCGCCGCATCGCCTCGATATTGTCGGGGGTGCAGGAATCGACTCCGCGCTTCGTCAGCTCATCGAGGCCATTCATCGCCGTGATCATATGGTTTTCGGCCATGGTGATGCTGCGGCGTGTGGTGGAATCGATATCTTCCCGGGTCTGCTCCAGAATCAGATCGTCCAGCCAATAGTTGAACAGCAGCGTCGGCCCCCCTGCAATGAGGACGCCGGCCACGACCGCAATCAGCTTTTTGGATACTGGACCCACAAACACGTCGCCCTGCCCGACAATATTTCAAATTGCCGCGCGGGGCGTAAAATCCGGCTTAAATGCCTGCGAGGCACCCGGTTGAAAATGTCGCATCCGGGCCGCAACGCATGACATGGTTAGCAAAGTGTAAAGACGGGCCGGAGGGAGCGGAGATGAAGAATGAGCGTCTGCACAAATGGTGGCCGCGGATGTGGCGCGGCGCAGCCTTCGCGCTGGGTCTGCTGGCGATCGCGTCTTCCAGTCCCGCGCAGCAGCCGCTCGCCATTTTCGACGCCCATATGCACTACAATCAGGAGCCGAATCCGTTCTACTCGCTCGAGCAGGTGCTGGAGACCTTCCGCCGCAACGGCGTGACCGGCATCCTCGCCACCAGCCGTCCCAACAAGGGCACGCACCAGTTGATGGCGGCGAAAGCGCCCGGCCTGTGGGTCGTGCCCTTCATCCGGCCCTATCGCCAGCGCGCCGACATCCAGACATGGTTCAACGATCCCACGATCTACGATCTGGTGCAGGAGGAATACAAGCGCGGCTATTACCGCGGGGTCGGCGAATTCCACATCTACGGCAAGACCGCCGGCGCCGAGGTCGTGAAGAAGATCGTCAACTTCGCGGTCGAGCGGAATCTGTATCTGCACGCGCATTGCGACGAGGAGGCGCTGCTGATCCTGTTCTCGCACAATCCGAAAGCGAAGATCATCTGGGCGCATACCGGATTCTCGACGCCGCCCGTGCGCGTCGCCGAATTGTTTGACCGGCATCGCGATCTGGTCGGCGAATTGTCCTATCGCAGCGGCATCACCGGCGGCGACGGCAAGCTCGCCGCCGAATGGCGCGCGCTGTTCGCCAAATATCCGGACCGCTTCCTGATCGGCTCCGACACATGGATCAACGAGCGCTGGTTCTCCTATGACGCGATCTTCAAAACCTATCGCGACTGGCTGGCGCAACTGCCGCCGGATCAGGCGAAGCGCATCGCATCGGGCAACGCGGAAAAGCTGTTCGGTCCGCGCAAGGGCGAGTGATCAGGATTCCAGCCTGACGCCATAGATGTCGCGGATTTTCCGGCGGCCGAGCCTGGTGACCTCGACCGTGCGGCTGGCGGGCTTCTGCACGATCCAGCCCTGCGCAAGAAACGACTCCTTGATCCGCGTTCCGAGCGTGCCGGCCAGATGGTAGCGCCGCTCGCTCCAGTCCAGGCACGGGCGGCAGAAGGCGCGGTGCGGCTGCGCGTGCAGGTCAAGCCCCTGACGTGACAGGAAGGCGCGGCCGGACGCCGTGACTTCGCCGCCGTCGTCCGCCAGCACGAGATGGCCGGCCGCCACCAGACGGTCGGCAATTCCGATCGCCAATTGTCCCGCCAGATGGTCGTAGCAGGTGCGGGCAAAGCGCATCGCCTGGTCGCGCGGCCCAAACCGCCGCGCCGAAGGATCGGCGGCGGCCACCACCATCATGCCTTCCAGCATCTGCCCGACCTGCAGCGAGGCCAGCCGGTAGTAACGGTGTCGCCCCTGCTGCGCCACCACCAGCAATCCGGCATCGACCATGCGCGCCAGATGCCCGCTCGCCGTCTGCGGCATCACGCCGGCGGCGGCCGACAATTCGCCGGCAGTGAAGGCACGGCCGTCCATCAGCATCGACAGCATGTTCGCGCGCGCCGGATCGCCGGCGCAGGAAGCCACGATGGCAAGCTGGTTGTGTGCGCTCATGTCCGGAGTCTGGACGGCAGAGAGCGGAACCGCAAGAGCCGACGCTTCGGCCGATTCCGAAACATCCCGCTCGCCCCGCCCGCTAGTCAGCCGCCGGAGAGACACTTGCGGGAGTTCGGTCATGACCGGCGACAGATTGAGATCAATTCACCCCGGCACGCTTGCGATCAGCATCGCGATCGGCCGGCGGCTCAAAAGCTGGATCGTGTGGTATGCGCAATGCGCCTGCCGGCGGGAGCAGCGCCGCACCCTCGCGAGGCTCGACGACCGGCAACTCAGGGATATCGGCGTGAGCCGTTTCGACGCGACGCGCGAGGCCGGCAAGCCGTTCTGGAAATAGCCGCGCTACTTCACCGCCGCAACGGAGTCGGCGATAAAGCGCGGCAAGGCGAAGGCCGCGACATGCACCTCCGGCGTCCAGTAGCGGGTCTGGAACCTGCCGGCGCGGGCATAACGCTGTGCGACGGTTTTGACCGCGACCTGCCGCAGCTTCCTGTCGTCGCTCGCCCAGCCCATGGTCATGTGGCCGCCGATATAGGTCGGGATCGCCGCGACGTAGCAGAATCCGTCCTTCCACAGCTTGCGAAATTTTTCGATGCTGCCGGTCAGTTCGTCGGGCTGGAAGAACGGCACGCCGTTCTGCGTCACCATCACGCCGCCCGGCTTCAGGCAGCGCTTCACGCCGGCATAGAATTCTTCCGAGAACAGCACGGCGCCCGGCCCCTGCGGATCGGTGGAATCCACGATCACCACGTCGAAGCGGCGGTCGGTGTCCGCGACATATTTCATGCCGTCGGCGATCACCAGTTCGAAACGCTTGTCCGACAACACCGGCCCGGTGAATTCCGGAAAATGCTCCCTGGAGAAATCCACCACCGACTGGTCGATCTCGACCTGCACTAGCCGCTTGACCGATTTGTGCTTGAGCACTTCCTCGGCGATGCCGCAATCGCCGCCGCCGACGATCAGAATGTCCTTCGCCTTGCCATGCGCCAGGATCGGCACATGCGCCATCATCTCGTGATAGACGAATTCGTCGCTGGTGGTGACCTGCGTCGCGCCGTCCAGCATCAGCACCTTGCCGAAATGCGACTGCTCGAACAGCACCAGATGCTGGTGCTCGGTCTGCATCTCGTACAGCACCCGGTCAGCCTTGTAGGTCATGCGAAATCCGAGATCGTCGAACAGCGTCTCGGAAATCCAGCGGTCGTTGGCCATGGCGCCCTCATCGATTCCGGAAGCGGCAAAGTCCCGCGTCCGCGACTATACATAAACGGACGGCCGGACCTGATGGCCCGGCCGTCGCAATTTCAAACGGATGCTGTTAGACGCCCTGCCCGCGCAGATGTTCGCTGACGGCAATGCGGCCCGGCTTGAACGCCTCGCGCAACACCGGCACGCAGGCCTCGGGATTGGCCTTGCCGCACATGAACACGTCGAGCGCGGCATAGCCGTTCTCGGGCCAGGAATGGATCGAGATATGGCTTTCCGCCAGCACGGCGACGCCGGAAATACCACCATTCGGCTCGAAGTGATGCAGATGGATGTGCAGCAGGGTCGCGCCCGCCGCATCCACGCAGTCGCGCAAGGCGGCCTCGATGTGATCGAGATCGTCGAGCTTTTTGGCGTCGTAAAGGTCGATGATGAGATGCGCTCCGGCGCATCGCACTCCGTTCCTCACCACGAAATGATCGGCACTGTCTTCAGAAACAACCGAAGGCGTGTCGATCGCGAAGTCCTTCTTTCGGGCGGTACTTGGGGTCCCCAAGCCTTTTCCCGATTGAAAGAGGGCGTTTTGGCTCATGCCGTCCTCCCCAACCAGAGATCAAAGCCGAGACCGGCGAGCCGGCTCAACGAATACGAATGCCGCCGAATCAACCCACAACGCGCGGACCGATCGAGGCGGCAGTGGGAAATAATCACAATGTCCTTGGGTATCAAGGAAATTCTTGAAGATTCGCCTAACCCGAGGTTGCGGCGCTCCGGCGCAGCTCAAAAAGACGCCAAAAGCGGCCTCACGCGTTGGCCTGCGCCTCGCCGACGGAGATCGCCGTCATATTGATAATGCCGCGCGAGGTCGATGACGGAGTCAGGATATGGGCCGGCCGGGCGGCGCCGATCAGGATCGGTCCGACCGGCAGCGCATCCGCCAGCACTTTCGCCATCTGATAGGCGATATTGGCGGCGTCCAGATTGGGCATGATCAGCACGTTGGCTTCGCCCTTGAGCCGCGAATTCGGGAAAATCCGCTCGCGGAAGGCCGGCAGCAAGGCAGCGTCGCCATGCATCTCGCCCTCCACTTCCAGCGAGGGATGCGCGGCCTCGATCAGCGCGCGCGCCGCCTGCATCTTGCGCGAGGAGACGCTGTCGTAGGAACCGAAATTGGAATGCGAGAGCAGCGCGATTTTCGGCTCGAGTCCGAAACGCCGCACATGCGCGGCCGCCAGCGCCGCCATTTCCGCGATCTCGTCCGCGCTCGGCTCCGGCGTCACCTGGGTGTCGGCCATGAAATACGCGCCCTTGGCGGTGACCACCAGCGACAGCGCGGCGTATTCGCGCACGCCGGGCGCGAGCCCGATCACGTCGCGGATATTCTTCAGATGCGCCATATAGCGGCCCTCCAGGCCGCACAGCATGGCGTCGGCGATGCCGAGCCGCACCGCAAGGGCTGCGATCACCGTGGTGTTGGTGCGCACCACCGTGCGCGCGGTGTCGGGCGTGACGCCGCGGCGGCCGGCGGCCTGCACATAGGCCTGCACGAATTCGCGGTAGCGCGGATCGTCTTCCGGATTGATCAGTTCGAAATCGCGGTCCGGGCGCACCGACAGGCCAAACCGCTCGAGGCGCGACTCCACGACCGCGGGACGCCCGACCAGGATCGGCCGCGCCAGCCCCTCCTCGACCACGACCTGCACGGCGCGCAGCACGCGCTCGTCCTCGCCCTCGGCGTAGATGATGCGTTTCGGATCGGCCTTCGCGCGGGTGAACAGCGGCTTCATGATGAAGCCGGAGCGGAACACGAAGCGGTTCAGCCGCTCCTCATAGGCGTCGAAATCGATGAACGGCCGCGTCGCCACGCCCGACTTGATCGCGGCGCGCGCCACCGCCGGCGCGATGCGCAGGATCAGACGGGGATCGAACGGATTGGGAATCAGCGAGCCGGAGCCGAACATGCGCGCCTCGCCGTCATAGGCCCTGGCGGCGACTTCCGACGGCGTTTCGCGCGCCAGCGCCGCGATCGCCTCGACGGCGGCGCGCTTCATCTCTTCATTGATCGTCGTCGCGCCGACATCCAGCGCGCCGCGGAAAATGAAGGGAAAACACAACACGTTGTTGACCTGGTTCGGAAAGTCCGAACGCCCGGTGCAGATCATGGCGTCCGGCCGCACCGCGATCGCCTCCTCCGGCATGATTTCCGGAGTCGGATTGGCAAGCGCCATGATCAGCGGGCGATCCGCCATGCGCGCCACCATGTCGGGCTTCAGCACCCCGCCGGCCGACACGCCGAGGAACACGTCGGCGCCGTCGATGATCTCGCCGAGTTTGCGCGCCTTGGTGTCCTGCGCATAGACCTCTTTCCAGCGGTCCATCAGCGCGGTGCGACCCTTGTAGACCACGCCTTCGAGGTCGGAGACAAAAATGTTCTCCACCCTGGCGCCCATCGCCACCAGCAGGTTGAGACAGGCGAGCGCAGCTGCGCCGGCGCCGGACGTCACGATCTTGATCTGGTCAATTTTCTTGCCGGTGACATGCAGCGCATTCACCACCGCCGCCGCGACGATGATGGCGGTGCCGTGCTGGTCGTCATGGAAGACCGGAATCTTCATCCGCTCGCGCAGGCGGGATTCGACTTCGAAACATTCCGGTGCCTTGATGTCTTCGAGGTTGATGCCGCCGAAGGTCGGCTCCAGCGCCGAGATCACCTCGACCATGCGGTCGACTTCCTTGGCGTCGATCTCGATGTCGAACACGTCGATGCCGGCGAATTTCTTGAACAGCACCGCCTTGCCTTCCATGACCGGCTTGGACGCAAGCGGACCGATATTGCCGAGCCCCAGCACTGCGCTGCCGTTGGAAATGACGGCGACCAGATTCTGGCGGATGGTCAGTTCGGCGGCTTGCCCGGGATCGGCGGCGATCGCCTCGCAGGCGGCGGCGACTCCGGGCGAATAGGCCAGCGCGAGGTCGTGCTGGTTGCCGAGCGGCTTGGTGGCCTGGATTTCCAGCTTTCCGGGCTTCGGGCCGCGGTGATAGGCCAGCGCCGAGGTGCGCAGGTCGTCGGACAGATTGGACATCACTGAGGGCATTCGGTTCCTCCGGCCCGCACCTTAGCCTGCGGTTTCATCCCCTGCAGCAGATTCAGCTCTGCGGCAGATTGAGCCGGATATGCAGCTCGCGCAGTTGCCTCGGCGTCACTTCCGAGGGCGCGCCCATCAGCAGGTCCTCGGCGCGCTGGTTCATCGGGAACACCACGACCTCGCGCAGGTTCTCCTCCCCGCACAGCAGCATAACGATGCGGTCGATGCCGGGCGCGATGCCGCCATGCGGCGGGGCTCCGAGCGACAGCGCGCGCAGCATGCCGCCGAATTTCGCCTCCAGCACCTCCTCGCCATAGCCGGCGACGGCAAAGGCCTTCTTCATCACGTCGGGACGATGATTGCGGATCGCGCCCGAGGACAGTTCGATGCCGTTGCAGACGATGTCGTACTGGAACGCCTTGATCCCGAGAATCTTGTCATTGTCCTTGGGATCGAGCGCGAGGAATTCGTCGACCGCCATGTTCGGCATCGAGAACGGGTTGTGTGAAAAATCGATCTTCTTCTCTTCCTCGCTCCATTCGAACATCGGGAAGTCGACGATCCAGCAGAACTCGAACTTGTCCTGCGCGATCAGGCCGAGTTCCTCGCCCACCTTGGTGCGCGCGGGTCCGGCGAATTTCACAAAGTCCTTCGGCTTGCCGGCGATGAAGAACACCGCGTCGCCGATTCCGAGTCCGAGCTGATCGGCGATCTGCCTGGTGCGCTCCGGACCGATATTCTTGGCGAGCGGACCTGCGCCGCCCTCCTCGCCTTCGCGCCAGAAGATGTAGCCCAGTCCCGGCTGGCCCTCGCCCTGCGCCCAGGAATTCATGCGGTCGCAGAACGCGCGGTTGCCGCCTTTTGGCGCCGGGATCGCCCACACCTCGACCTGAGAATCCTTCTCGATCATGCCGGCGAATATCTTGAAGCCGGAGCCACGGAACGCGTCGGTGACATTCTGCATCTTGAGCGGATTGCGCAGGTCCGGTTTGTCGGTGCCGTACAGCCGCATCGCATCGGCGTAAGGGATCATCGGGAATTTCGGCGTGACCGATTTGCCCTCGGCGAATTCCTCGAACACCCCGCGCAAAACCGGCTCGACCGCGCTGAACACATCGTCCTGCGTCACGAAGCTCATCTCGATATCGAGCTGATAGAATTCACCGGGAGAACGATCGGCGCGCGCATCCTCGTCGCGGAAACACGGCGCGATCTGGAAATAGCGGTCGAAGCCCGACACCATCAGCAGCTGCTTGAATTGCTGCGGCGCCTGCGGCAGCGCGTAGAATTTTCCGGGATGGATGCGCGAGGGCACGAGATAGTCGCGCGCGCCTTCCGGCGAGGACGCGGTCAGGATCGGCGTCTGGAATTCGAAGAAGCCGCCCGCCTTCATCCGGCGGCGGATGGAATCGATGATCGCGCCACGCTTCATGATGTTCTTGTGCAGCCGCTCGCGGCGCAGATCCAGAAAGCGGTATTTCAGACGGATCTCTTCCGGATATTCCTGGTCGCCGAAGACCGGCATCGGCAATTCGCCGGCCGCGCCCAGCACCTCGATTTCGGTGACGAACACTTCCACCAACCCGGTCGGCAGATCGGGATTCTCGGTGCCCTCCGGGCGCTTGCGCACCTTGCCGTCGATCCGCACCACCCATTCCGAGCGCAACGTCTCGGCAGTCTTGAAGGCCGGGCTGTCAGGATCGGCCACCACCTGGGTCAGGCCGTAATGGTCGCGCAGGTCGATGAACAGCAATCCGCCATGGTCGCGGATGCGGTGGCACCAGCCGGAGACGCGCACGGTCTCGCCAATGTGTGTGTCGCGGAGCTCGCCGCAGGTGTGGGTGCGATAGCGATGCATGTCTGAGGGGATTCGCGGGCTTTTTTGGATAAGGCCGCGAAAAGCGCATGGGGGTCGCGCTTTGTCAAGGCAAGCCGAAAGCCTCGACAGACGGGCATCGATCTGCAAACTCTTGGACTGGAAACGCTCTGACGGATCGATATGGCCAAGAAGACTGCAAAAACGGCCCGCGCCGGCGGCGGGCGAAAAAGCGCGGCCCAGCCCCCGAAGGGCACCCGGATGACCACCGGCGAGGCGACCGTCTCGGCCCTCCTCGCCCACGGCCTGGACACGATCTACGCCCTGCCCGGGGTCCACAACGACCACTTCTTCGACGCGCTCTACAAGGCCGGGAACCGCATCCGGACCGTTCATACCCGCCACGAACAGGGCGCGGCCTATATGGCGCTGGGAGCCGCGCTCGCGACCGGCAAGCCGCAGGCCTATGCCGTGGTCCCCGGTCCCGGCCTGCTCAATACCGGGGCGGCGCTGCTGCAGGCCTTCAGCATGAACGCCCAGGTTCTGGCCCTGATCGGCCAGATCCCGCAGGCCGCGATCGGCCGCTCGCTCGGCCATCTGCATGAAATTCGCGATCAGGCCGGGATCATCGCCCGGCTGGTCGACCATTCCGCCCGCATCGCGCGGCCCGCCGACGCCCCGCGTCTGGTGGCCGACGCTTTCCGGGCCATGGCCTCGGGGCGGCCGGGGCCGGCGGCGCTGGAATGCGCCATGGACGTCTGGGGCCGGATCGAGCCGGTGGCGCCGATCGGCAAGCCGGACAAGCTGGTGCCGCCTCCGCTCGACGAGGACGCCATCCTGGCCGCGGCCAAAATCCTCGGCACCGCGAAAAATCCGATGATCGTGGTCGGCGGTGGCGCGCAGACCGCCTCGCGCGAAGTCACCCGGCTCGCCGCCATGCTGCAGGCGCCGGTGGTGGCCTGGCGGCGCGGCCGCGGCGTGCTCGACGACCGCAATCCGCTCTCGATCACGCTGCCGCTCGGCCACGAGCTGTGGCGCGAGGTCGATGTGGTGATCGGCATCGGCACGCGGCTGCTGACCCAGTTCAGCCAATGGGGCCACGACAAGGATCTCAAGGTGGTCCGCATCGACGCCGATCCCGACGAAGCCGAGCGCCTGCACAAACCGGCCGCCTCCATCCTCGGCGATTCCGCTCTGGTGCTGCGCCGCCTGCTCGACGTGCTGCCGGCGCACAACGTCAAGCGCAAATCGCGCAAGGACGAGATGCTGGAGCGGCAGGCCAGAATGAAAAAGCGCCTGGGCAAGCTCGGACCGCAGATCGCCTTGCTCGACGCCATCCGCGCCGAATTGCCGGAGGACGGAATCTTCGTCGACGAGGTGACGCAGATCGGCTTCGCCTCCCGCCTCGCCTTTCCGGTCTACAAGGCCAACACCTTCATCTCGCCCGGATTCCAGGACAATCTCGGCTGGGGTTATGCCACCGCGCTCGGCGTGCAGGATGCGCGCCGCGACGTGCCGGTGGTGTCGATCGCCGGCGACGGCGGCTTCATGTATGCCGCCAACGAATTGTCGACCGCAATGCGCCATCGCATCCCGCTGGTCAACATCGTGTTCAACAACAACAGCTACGGCAACGTGAAGCTGATCCAGAAGGAAGGCTATGGCGGGCGGCATATCGCCGTCGATCTCGCCAATCCCGACTTCGTCAAATTCGCCGACAGCTTCGGGGTCGCCGCCGAGCGCGCGCATGACGCGTCGGAGTTGCGAAAGGCGCTGCGCCGCGGCTTTGCGCGCCGCGACGGTCCGACCCTGATCGAAGTGCCGGTCGGCGAGATGCCTTCGCCCTGGGAATTCATCCACATGCCGCGCGTGCGCGGCGCCTGAAGTCAAAAGTATGAACCTGATCACGACAACAAACGATCTCGCCGACGTCTGCAAACGGCTGAGCGCCTTCGATTACGTCACCGTCGACACCGAATTCCTGCGCGAATCGACCTACTTCCCGCAGCTCTGCGTGGCGCAGATCGCCTCGCCCGACGAGGCGGTGGTGGTGGATGCGCTCGCCGAGGGCATCGACCTTGCGCCGTTCTTCGAACTGATGGCGAACGAGAAGATCGTGAAGGTGTTTCACGCCGCGCGCCAGGACATCGAAATCGTCTGGCATCGCGCCAGCCTGATTCCGCATCCGATCTTCGACACCCAGGTCGCCGCCATGGTGCTCGGCTATGGCGATTCCATTTCCTACGACCAACTGGTGCAGCGCATCACCGGCGACCAGCTCGACAAGTCGAACCGCTTCACCGACTGGACGCGCCGCCCGCTCACCCAGTCGCAGATCGACTACGCGATTTCCGACGTTACGCATCTGCGCGACGTCTACCAGCATCTGCGCTCGGACCTTGAGAAACGCGGCCGCACCGAGTGGCTGAGCGAGGAGATGGACGTCCTCACCTCGCCCGAGACCTACCGCATGGATCCCGACAATGCCTGGCAGCGGCTGCGCGCGCGGGTGCGCAAGCCGAAGGAGCTGGCGATCCTGATCGAGGTCGCCGCCTGGCGCGAGCGCGAGGCGCGCGCCCGCGACGTGCCGCGCGGGCGCGTGCTGAAGGACGATCTGGTTGCCGACATCGCGGTGCAGGCGCCGACCAGCATCGAACGCCTGTCGTCGCTGCGCGCCTTGCCCAAGGGGTTTGAGCGATCGAAGTGGGGGCAGGAAATTCCCGAACTGGTCAAGCGCGCGCTGGCGCGCGATCCCAAGACCTTGCCGGTGATCGAACGCTCCAAGCCCGCCCCCAACGGCACCGCCATCGTCGAGTTGCTGAAAGTGCTGCTGCGCATGACCTCAGAGCGCCATGCGGTCGCCTCCAAGGTGATCGCAACCGTCGACGATCTGGAACGCATCGCCGCCGACGACGAGGCCGATGTGCCCGCGCTCAAGGGCTGGCGGCGCGAATTGTTCGGTGAAAAGGCCTTGGCGCTGAAGGCCGGCCGGCTCGCTTTGGCGATCGAGAAAGGCCGCGTGTCGGCGATCGAGCGCAAATAGCGCCGCCGTCTCTCAATCCATGATCAGATGCGGCTCGCGGCCGATCAGCCGCGCCAATGTGCGCAGCCGGTTGAACACGCGCTCGCCGGCGAGTGCGGCATATTTGCCCGGCATCCGCAGCACCAGCCGGTCCTTCTCCACCCGCAGCGGCGTCTGCGGCAAAACGCCCGGCATCGAGGCCGACACCATATAGGCGACCCGCATCGCCGCGCCCAGGACGCGCGCGCGGTCGAGCAGCCGGGTCGAGGCCAGTTCGCGCAGGCGCGGCGAAAGCTCATCGTCATGCGTGATGCCGACATGGCGGAAATACACCGCCAGCGCCAGGAACGCGCGGGCGGGATGATCGAGCGCGACGAACGAGGCATGCGCGATGAGGTTGAGCGACTGCTCGCCGCGATAATCCGGATGCGTGCGCCAGCCGATATCGGCCACCAGACACGCGGCATGACGCAGCCGGATCTCGTTATCGGTCTCGTCCAGGCCCGATGTCGCCATGAAACGGTCGGTCCAGGTCACCAGTTCCTCGCCATGCAGCGGCGAGCGCGAGCGCAGCAGGTTGAGATTCTGCGCGGCGTCGATCAGCGCATCCTTGCGCTGCTCGCGCACCTTGAGCATCGAATAGAGCAGACCCTCGCGCACGCCGAGCGCGGAAATCACCACGTCGTCGGGCTTGGTCCGCCGCACCAGTTGCTCCAGCACAAGCGCGGCATAGCCCAGCAGCGGACGACGGGCGCTCGCCACCACCTCGATCTGCGACAGCGTGTCGGGATTGACGCGCTGGACCAGTTCGCAGAACTCGATCGCTTCCCGCGCGCGCAGCCTGTAGCCGTGCATCACATGCAGCGGATAGCCGGTCTGCGCCATGTGCAGGCGCGCCAGCGCGCGCCAGGCGCCGCCGACGGCATAGAGTGAGCGGCCGTATCCGGCCGCCCCCACCCGCACGCCCGACAATGCGCGCTTGACGATCTTCTCCGCCTTCTTGAGCGACTTCTTCGAGGCGTCCTGCAGCGCAAGGCCGCCGAGCGGCAATGTGATGCCGCGCCGCAGCCGCGCGCCATGAATGTCCACCAGTTCGAGCGAGCCGCCGCCGAGATCGCCGACGATGCCGTTCGGCTGGTAGACGCCCGACATCACGCCGAGCGCCGACAATTCCGCCTCGCGCCGGCCCGACAGCACGTCGATCCGCATCCGGCAGAGACTTTCGGCCTCCTCGATGAAGGCCGGACCGTTGCGCGCATCGCGGCAGGCTGCGGTGGCGATGCCGAACACGCGATCCACCTTCAAGGTGTCGCACAGCGCGCGGAACCGTTTCAGCGCCAGCAGCGCCTGGGTCACCGCGTCCGGCGCCAGCAGGCCCGTGGACTGCACCTCACGGCCGAGACCGGCCAGCACCTTTTCGTTGAAGATCGGCGTCGGCGAACGGGTCAGCCCTTCGTAGACCACGAGCCGCACCGAATTCGATCCGATGTCGATGACGCCGACCGCCGGCCCATGATCGAGACGGCCTTTCGCGCGCGCGCGGCGCGGCTTGGCGGTCTTCGATGTCTTTTTGGATTTCGACAGGGCGCGCGCCGGCGCCTTGCCCTTACGAGCGGCGCGTGAGACGGCGTGGCGGAGATTCCTTAAGAGATTTTCCACGTCCCGACAGGCTCGGATTTGTCATAAAGTATTTCTGGGCGTTGAACGGCTCCTCGCCCTTGCCCGGCCTTATGCGGCTTGCCGTGCCGTCAGGCAAGACCGTCCAGCTCTGCTCGTTATCCTTGAAGTTGACAACCATGATCTGGTCGAGGAGCTGTTCGTGCACCGTCGGATTCGTGATCGGACAAAGCGCTTCGACGCGGCGGTCGAGATTGCGCGGCATCATGTCGGCGGAGGAGATATAGACCGTCGCCTTCGGGTGCGGCAGCCCGTGGCCTTCGCCAAAACAGTAGATTCGCCCGTGCTCTAGGAAGCGTCCGACGATCGACTTCGCGCGGATATTGTCCGACAGGCCCGGCACGCCCGGCCGCAGGCAGCAGATGCCGCGCACCACAATGTCGATCTGCACGCCGGCGCGCGAGGCCTCGTACAGCAGGTCGATGATGGCGGGATCGACCAGCGAATTCATTTTCAGCCAGATCGCGGCCGGCTTGCCGGCCTTGGCGAAGGCGGTTTCCTGCCGGATATGGTCGCTGATTCGCTTGCGCAGGGTAACGGGCGACACCGCCATGCGCTCGAGTTCGGCCGGCTCCGCATAGCCGGTGATGAAATTGAAGATGCGCGCGACGTCGCGCGCGATCACCGGATCGGCGCTGAAATAGGACAGATCGGTGTAGATGCGCGCGGTGATCGGATGATAGTTGCCGGTCGCCACATGAACGTAGGACGCCAGCGCCTTGGCCTCGCGTCGCACCACCAACGACAATTTGGCGTGCGTCTTGAGCTCGACGAATCCATAGACGACCTGCACCCCTGCCCGTTCGAGGTCGCGCGCCCAGCGGATATTGGCTTCCTCGTCGAAGCGCGCCTTGAGCTCGACCAGAGCGGTCACCGACTTGCCGGCCTCGGCGGCTTCCGCCAGCGCCTTCACGATCGGGGATTCGGCGGAGGTGCGATACAGCGTCTGCTTGATCGCGATCACGTCGGGATCGCGCGCGGCCTGCTGCAGGAATTGCACCACCACGTCGAACGACTCGTAGGGATGGTGGACGATAAAATCCTTCTGCCGGATGGCCGCGAAACAATCGCCGCCGTGATCGCGGATGCGCTCCGGGAAGCGCGGATTATAGGGAACGAACAGAAGGTCGGGGCGGTCGATCGCCACCAGTTCCTTCAGATCGTTCAGCGCCAGCATGCCGTCGGCCAGATGCCCGTCCACGATGAAGATGTCGCCGTCTTCGACGCCCATGGCGCGCTGCACGAAACGGCGCAATTCCATCGGCATGTCGTCCTCGATATCCAGCCGGATCACCGATCCGCGGCGGCGGCGCTTGAGCACGCTTTCGAACGAACGCACCAGGTCTTCGGCTTCTTCCTCGATTTCGATTTCGGAATCGCGGATCACGCGGAAGGCGCCCTGTCCGTTCATGGAATAGCCGGGAAACAGCTGGCTCATGAACAGATAGGTCACCTGCTCCAGCATGATGACGCGCGAACTGCCGTCCTGGGATTTCGGCAATTGCACGAAGCGCTCGATCTTGTGCGGCACGCGGATCAGCGCGTTCATCGCCTTGCCGTCGCTGATGCGCGAGAGCTGCAGCGAAATGGTGAAGCCGAGATTGGGAATGAACGGAAACGGATGCGCGGGATCGATCGCGAGCGGCGTCAGCACCGGGAAGATGTGATGCAGGAAATGCTCTTCCAGCCACGCCTTTTCCTGCTGGGTGACGGTGTGCGCATCGACGATGACGACGCCCTGCTCGGCCAGATCGCTGCGCAAGGCGCGCCAGCGCGCCTGCTGGTCGCCGGCCAGGACCGAGACGACTTCGGCGACCTTGTTCAGTTGCTCCGCCGGCGTCAGCCCGTCCGGGCTACGGTCGGTGATGCCCTCGCGCACCTGCCCCTTGAGCGCGGCCACGCGCACCATGAAGAATTCATCGAGGTTGGCGGCCGAGATCGACAGGAAGCGCAGCCGCTCCAGCAGCGGATGGTTCGGATTGTTCGATTCATCCAGGACCCGCCGGTTGAAATGCAGCCAGGACAATTCGCGGTTGATGAAGCGGTCGGGACTGGTCAGCACAGCGGGATCCTCGGCCGCGCCGGATCGCCCGGCCGGCGCAGATTCCGCTTTCAAAACAAGTGCTTCAGCGCGCTCGGTCATGGAAATTACTGTCTCATCCCGCCATCCTAGCCCGTTTTGGGCCGGGTTTATGACGCCGGGATGACGCCCCCATGACGGGTATCCTGGCACAAATCGCTTAAGGTCCGGTGTCGGACCCGGTGTCGCGGAACAATTCGGCGGCCAGGACACGGTTAACCGGCCGTTTGCGGCGGAGCGCCTCGCTGTCGAGCAGCGCGACCGCCGACCGCGCGGCCGCAAAGGAGCGCTCGATCCGGCTGACCAGATAGCCCACCAGCGGCTCGTCCACGGCGAGTTGCCGGTCGGCGAACAGCTTGACGATCACGGCGCGCAGCAAGGCATCGTCGGGCGGCGCCAGCGCGACCGCCGGGATGGCGCGCAGCCGCGAGCCGAGATCGGGCAAGGCGAGCGTCCATTGCGCCGGCAGCGACCGCGCGGTCAGCAAAAGCCAGGCTCCGTCCTGCCGCGCCAGATTGAGCAGATGGAACAGCGCGCGTTCGTCCAGCGCGGATTCGGCGACGTCCTCGATCACCAGCGCCCCGGTCGCCAGCGCCGACGGCAGATGGGTATCGGACAACGCGCGCGCCGACAGAAACCGCGCGCCCGATTGCGCCGCCCAGATCGCGGCAAGATGGCTCTTGCCTGACCCGCCCGGCCCCGCCAGCGCGATGACGCGGTCCGGCCAGTCCGGCCAGCGCTCGATGATGGCGAAGGCGGACTCGTTCGACGGCCCGACCAGAAAATCGTCGCGCGTCAGACTCTCGGTATGATCGAGCGCAAGCGCGAGCTGACGCGGACCCGATCCGGCGGGCATGATCACCCCGGATGATCGCCGGTATAATAGGAACTCGCGCGATATTGCCGGACCAGGAAGCGCACCAGCACGCCGATCGCCGCGGCCACCGGCACCGCGACCAGAAGCCCGACAAATCCGAACAGCACGCCGAAGGCGAGCAGCGAGAACATCAGCCAGACCGGATGCAGGCCGGTTTCCTTGCCGACCAGATACGGCTGGAGAAAATTGCCTTCCACGAATTGCCCGGCGGCAAAAATGCCGGCCGCCAGCAGCACCATCGTCCATTCCGGCCAGAATTGCGCCAGCGCCACGCCGGTGGCGAGCAGAAAGCCCACCATGGTTCCGATATAGGGCGCAAAGCTCAGGAACGCGGCGGTGAGGCCGATCAGCAACCCGAAATTCAGTCCGATCGCGATCAGCGCGATCGAATAGAACACGCCGAGGATCAGGCAGACGATCGCCTGCCCGCGCACGAAACCGGAAATCGCGGCGTCGATTTCGCGCACCAGTCCGCGCACGGTCGCGCGGTGATGCACCGGGATCAGCCCGTCGAGCGCCGCCACCATGCGCTCCCAGTCGATCAGCAGATAGAAGGTCACGATCGGGGTGATCACCAGCAGCGAGATCACCGACAGCAGCGCCTTGCCGCCCGACCACAGCGAGCCGAGGAAGGTGCTGATCCAGCCGGCGATGGTGGCCGCCACGGTGCTCAGCGATTTCTGCGCTTCCGGCAGCCGCTCGCCCACGAAGGTGCCGAGCCAGCTCTGATTGGATTGCTGGATCAGGCTGCGCACGCGGTCGATCAGGTTGGGCAGCCGCTCCAGGAAACCGGCGATCTGGTCGCCGAGCACCGGCACGATCAGGATCACCGCCAGCACCAGCAGCAGCACGAAGACGATGACGATGATGACGGCAGACACCGGCCGGCTGATGCCAAAACCCTGCACGCGCTTGACCAGCGGGTCGAGCAGATAGGCCAGCGCGATGCCGGCCACGAACGGCATCAGCACGTCATTGAGCAGCCACAGCAGCGCGATAAAGACCAGCAGCGCGCCAGTCCAGAACAGGAGCTGGCTTTTGAGGTCGCCCGGCCCGGGAACCGGATCGGAGCCGCCCGCCCGCGCTGCGCCCGAGGAACTACGTTTGACCGTTGCCATTCTTGCAGTCCCCCGCGGCGGCACCCTGCGTCAATGCCCGGCCCCGTTCGAGCCGACATGCCGGATCCATTCCGCGACATAGAAGGCGATCGAGAGCAAGGTCAAGACAGCCACCGTAGCGATGGACAGCGGCAGGACCCAGCCGGCATCAAAGCGGAATCCGAGCGAGGCCAGGACCAGGCTGGCCAGAAAGATCTGCGCCACCGTGTTCACCTTGGAGACCGGATGCGGCTTCATCTTCATCGGCTTGCCGATCAGCCAGGTCAGCATCACCGCCCCGATGATCATGATGTCGCGCGACACCACCAGGATGACCAGCCAGCGCGGGATGGCCTCGGCAATACCGAGCGCCACATAGATCGACACCAGCAGCGCCTTGTCGGCCAGCGGGTCGAGATAGCCGCCCAGCTCGCTGGCCATATTGAAGCGCTTGGCCAGGAAGCCGTCCACGGCGTCGCTGATCCCGGCGGCCAGGAACAGGATGAAGGCCGCCATCATCTCGCCCGACGTGATCGCCCATACGATCAGCGGCACGCAGAGAATGCGCGCAAGTGTAATGAGATTGGGAATACTCAAACGCAATCGCCCCGGCACAGGACAGCCGGAAGGAGCCGGCCGCTTCCCCTAGTATAACGTCGATCAAGCCATTGCACGCAATGCGATTTCAACGTAACCACCGGCCAAATACAGGGAACATCCATGGCTGAGAAGGGGCGCGGCCTCACTTATGCCGGGGCCGGGGTCGATATCGACGCCGGCAACCGCATGGTCGACATGATCAAGCCGCTGGTGCGCGCCACCGCGCGGCCGGGGGCGGATGCGGAAATCGGCGGATTTGGCGGCCTGTTCGACCTCAAGCGGTTGGGCATGACCGATCCGGTGCTGGTGGCCGCCACCGACGGGGTCGGCACCAAGGTCAAGATCGCGATCGAGACCGGCCGCCACAAGACCATCGGCATCGACCTGGTCGCCATGTCGGTCAACGACCTCGTGGTCCAGGGGGCGGAGCCCCTCTTCTTTCTCGATTATTTCGCCTGTTCAAAACTCGATCCGGAGATCGGTACCCAGGTTGTCGCCGGCATCGCCGAGGGCTGCCGGCAATCGGGCTGCGCGCTGATCGGCGGCGAGACCGCGGAAATGCCGGGCATCTATCAGCCGGGCGACTACGATCTTGCGGGCTTTGCGGTGGGCGCCGCCGAACGCGACCAGTTGCTGCCCCGCGCCGACATCGCCGCAGGCGACGTGATGCTCGGGCTGGCCTCGTCCGGCGTGCATTCCAACGGCTTCTCGCTGGTGCGCAAGGTGGCCGAACATGCCGGGCTCACCTGGACCGACAAGGCGCCGTTCGATCCCGGCAGGACGCTGGGCGAAGCCGTGCTCACCCCGACGCGGCTGTATGTGAAATCCTGCCTCGCCGCGATTCGCGAAACCCATGCGGTGAAGGCGCTCGCGCATATCACCGGCGGCGGCTTCCCGGACAATATTCCGCGCGCCTTGCCCAGGCACCTCGGCGTGCGCATCGATCTTGCGCGCGTGCCGGCCTTGCCGGTGTTCAAGTGGCTGGCCTCGGCCGGCGGCGTGGCGGAAGCGGAAATGCTGCGCACCTTCAATTGCGGAATCGGCATGGTGGTGGTGGTCGCGCCCGGTCAGGCGGCGCAGGTGCGCGCCGTGTTCGAGCGCAACGGCGACACCGTGGTCGATCTCGGCGAAGTGATCGCGGTGCCCGGCGGCGGCGAGCGGATGCAGACCGTCGGCACGCTGAAGCTCGCGTGACGGCGATGGCGCGCAAGCGTGTTGCCATCCTGATTTCCGGCCGCGGCTCCAACATGTCCGCCTTGATCGGCGCGGCCAAGGCGCCGGATTATCCCGCGGAAATCGTGCTCGTGCTGTCCAACCGCCCCGACGCCGGCGGGCTCGCGGTTGCGCAGGCCGAAGGCATCGCGACCGCCGTCGTCGATCACAAACAATTCGGCAAGGACCGCGAAGCGTTCGAGCGCGCCGTGCAGGCGCAGCTTGAGGCGTACCGCATCGACATCGTCTGCCTCGCCGGCTTCATGCGCATCCTGACGCCGTGGATCATCGGCCGCTGGCCGGACCGCATGCTCAATATCCATCCCGCTTTGCTGCCCGCCTTCAAGGGCCTGCACACGCATGAACGCGCGCTTGCGGACGGCGCGACCGAACACGGCGCCACCGTGCATGTCGTGGTGCCGGAAATGGATTCCGGCCCCATCGTCGCGCAGGGCAAGGTGCCGGTTCTCCCCGGCGACGACGCCGCCGCGCTCGCCGCGCGCGTGCTCGCGGTCGAGCACATCATCTACCCGCTCGCCCTGCGGCTGATCGCGGACGGCCGCGTGCGCGTCGCGGGCGCATGCTGCACGGTCGACGGCCCGCTGTCGCCCGGCGAGGCGATCTACATTCCCGCCTGACCCCGCAAACAAAAAATCTTCGGCCTGTGACCGGGGGCAACGCGATTGTGGATCGCAGGAACCGAATTCTCCATTCGGCCCCCGGCGCGCATCACGCGACCCTCAGATTCTCCGCCGAGGTCTTGCCGCGATTGGACACCAACTCGAACTCGACCGTCTGCCCTTCGTTCAATGTGCTCAGCCCGGCCCGCTCCACGGCCGAGATGTGCACGAACACATCCTTGTCCCCGGCCGTCGGTTTGATGAAGCCATAACCCTTGGTCGGGTTGAACCACTTGACGGTGCCTTTCTGCATCGCCGGTCTCCTGATCCTGCCAGTGAGTGATGACGCAACGCACTCGCGCGCACCGCGCCACAACGCTGCTTTTGGAAAAGTTCCGATCGCATCGCGAGGATGCGCACGGGATGAACGAACCAAAATCAGTTTGCGAAAAAAATTATCGCGGCAAATACGGCTGAAGAAAGATCGTAGCGGCAGGTACAGACGCATCACAAACCGGTATCGCATCACCTTGTTGAGGTGCCGCCGCAAATAAACGATTTGTTTCGGGCGCAAAGCCCTCTATTTTACGCGGTGCGGCTGCAGGATGGATTGGGACGGATTTTGGTACGGCGTTACAGCAGACATCGTTCGGGCGACGGTATTGGACAGCCGAGGGCTTTTGCCCTGCCCGTTCTGTTTGCCGTTGTCTGTCTGTTTGGCAGCGCGAGCGGCGCCCGCGCCCAGTTCACGCCGCCCCCGCAGCAGCCGGCGAGTTCGGGCAACATTCACATCGCCACGCCCAGCGCCGCGCTCGATGTGGCCACCCGCTTCCTCCGGCATCTGGGCACCGAGGCGGCGTCGCGCTCCACCGGCGCACCGCAGCAATTCAGTCCCTCCGGCGGCGGCGCCGATCTCGACGGCGCGCCGCAGGCGGCCGCTCAGGCCGGCGACCGCTACCGCGCCTGGTTCGAAGCCTATGGCGTGCGCTCCCGCATGGACCCGCAGGGCGACTTTGCCGGCGACAGCCGCAAAAGCCTCGGCGGCATCGCGGGCCTCGGCATCACCCTGGCGCCCGGCATTTCCCTGGGCGTCTCGGTCGACCAGAGCCGGACCGACATCGACATCTCTCCCCTCGCGCAAACCGCGAAACTCGATCTCACACAGATCGGCGGCAACCTGGCGTTCGAATCCGGCGCATGGACGCTCGGTGTCGCCGCCATTCACGGCTTCGGCAACGTGGACTCAAGGCGCGGCACCGGCGCGCCGTCGACCGCCACCTACGACACCAGATTGTGGGGCGCGCTGGCCGAACTCAGTTATCTCTGGAGTTCCGGCAACTGGCGCGTGGTGCCGAAAATCGGCATCGACTGGGCGCGCGCCAAGTCCGACGACTTCACCGAAAACGGCGGCTTGCTGCCGATCATCGGCAGCAAGCAGATTGCCGAACGCACCCGCGTCTTCGGCGGCGCGGAATTCGGCTATACGTGGCTCGCCAACCAGACCGTGCTGGATCTCAGCGTCTATGGCCGCGGCGTCGACATGGTGAGCGTGAATGCCGGCGGGCTCAACATCACCTCGCCGCCCGGCGGACCGGCGCCGCGCTTCATCCCCGGCGTGTCGGAAAGCCGCTTCGGCGTCGATACCGGCGCCGCGCTGTCAATCCGGCTGGCGCCGCTGGTGCGCTTCTATGCGGTCTATGACGCGCGCCTGCGGTCCAATTTCGAGTCCCATGCCGGCACGCTGGGACTGGAAGTGCGTTTCTGATCCGGAGGGCGACGAGCGCTCAGCGGCGGCACGCCGTCATGATCTCGTCCGACCTGATCGACCACGACAATCCCCCGCTTGATACGTAACTGGCCGCGTCGGCCGCCGACATCTGCTTGACCACGTTTTGCGCGTAGCACTGGCAGACCGGCGCCTTGCCCTTCTTGCTGTCGCCGACATTGGTCGCGGGATCGAACATGCACTTGTCTATCAGTTTCAGCCGCGCGGCTTCCTTGGCGTTCTTGTCGGTGACGGCCGGTGCGGACGTCGTTCCAAGCTCCGCGCCGCCGCCGCAGGCCGCCAGCAGGAGGACAACGGGAAGGACTGCGAGAAAATGTTTCGCATGCGGCATGAAAATCTCCGGAAGGATTCAAAAGAAGGCGGGCCGATCAGGCCGCAGGTTTAACCCAGATCCTGTTGTCATGAAAAGCCGCCCCGCCATAGGGCGCGATCGGATCGGCGCCGGTCAATGTGTTGATGCCGCATCCGTCCTCGTAGGCGTCGTTGGGCCAGATCGATTCCGCGATCACCACGCCACGCCGCACGCCCGCGAACAACTTGACACGAAGCCGCACCTCGCCGCGGGCATTGCCCAGCACGACCTTCTGCCCATCCACGAGGCCGAGCGGGGCCGCGTCGTCGGGATGCATCATGACGGCCGGATGCTGCTCGCGCGCCAGCGAGGTCGGCGTCTCGTTGAAGGTCGAATTCAGGAAACTGCGCGACGGCGAGGTCGCCAGCCGGAACGGATGGGTCTCATCCTCCGTCTCGATCACCGGCCAGTAATCCGGCAATGACGGGATGTCCGCCACCGGCCCGAACGTGGACGGTGACTTGAACGGCACGTTACTCCAGTCCGGCTTGAAGCGGAATTTCCTGTCCGGCCATTTGAAGCCGTCGAGATAATGCGCCTGCGCGAAGTCCGGCTGGCAATCGATCCATTTCTCCGCTTCAAGCCGTTCGAGGCTGCCCCAGCCTGAATTCCGCAGCGTCCAGTCGATCAGCTCGCGCGGCGACATGGCGAAGCCGGGATGTTCGGCGCCCAGACGTTTCGCCAGTCCGCAGATCACGTCGTGGTTGGAGCGGCATTCGCCGGGCGCATCGACCAGTTTTGGCCCCAGCAGGATGTATTGGCTGCCGCCGGCCTGATAAAGATCGTCGTGTTCGGTGAACATCGTGGCCGGCAGCACGATGTCGGCCATGCGCGCGGTCTCGGTCATGAACTGCTCGTGCACGCAGGTGAACAGGTCCTCACGCGCAAAGCCCCGCTTCACCCTGGTCTGGTCGGGCGCGACCGAGACCGGGTTGGTGTTCTGGATCAGCATCGCCGCGACCGGAGGCCCGCCCAGCAGCGCCTCGCGGTCGCCGCACAAAATGGCGCCGATGCGCGACTGGTCGAGTTCGCGCACGGCAGGATCGCGCAGCGAATTGGCCTCGATCATCTCCCGATTCCAGTGATAGATCGCGCCGTTATTGTGGAAGGCCCCGCCGCCTTCATGACGCCAGGCGCCGGTCACCGCTGGGATGCAGAGCGCGGCATGCATGTTCACCGCGCCGTTGCGCGAGCGCGAGAAGCCGTAACCGAGCCGGAAGAAGGCGCGCTTGGTCGCGCCGACCAGCTTTGCAAATTCCTCAATGGTCTCGACCGGACAGCCGGTGATCGCGGCGGCCCAGTCCGGCCCGCGCGTCCTGACATGCGCCTCCAGCTCGCGCGGCGCATCGGTATGTTCATTGAGATAGTCCCGATCCGCCTTGCCGTCGCGGAACAGGCAATGCATCACCGCACAGGCCAGCGCCCCGTCGGTGCCGGGCTTGATCAGCACCGGCAGGTCGGCCTGCTCCATCGTCGCGTTCATGTAAATGTCGACCGCCGCGATCTTGGCGCCGCGATCCTTGCGCGCGCGCGTCGCATGCGTCATCACATTGACTTGGGTGTTGACGGCATTGGTGCCCCAGATCACTACCAGATCCGACTTCGCCATCTCGCGCGGATCGGCGCCGGCCAGCCGCCCAGTGCCGGCGATGAAGCCGCTCCAGGCCGGGTTGACGCAGATGGTGGAGAAGAATCCGGAATATTTCTTGATGTGGCGCAGCCGGTTGATGCCGTCGCGCATCACCAGGCCCATGGTGCCGGCGTAAAAGTAAGGCCACACCGCCTGCGCGCCGTCGCGCGCTTCCGCTGTCCGGAATTGCTCGGCGACGATGTCGAGCGCGTCGTCCCACGACACCGGCGCGAAGTCTCCGCTCCCCTTCCCGCCCGTCCGCCGCAGCGGGCTCAGCAGCCGGTCGGGATGGTGCTGGCGCTCGGCATAGCGCGCGACCTTGGCGCAAATGATGCCGGCCGTGTAGGCGTTGTCCTTCGCGCCGCGCACGCGCCCGATGGTGCGTTCGTCGAGCACCTCGACCTCCAGCGCGCAGGTCGACGGACAGTCGTGCGGACAGGCGCTCGCTCGAATATCCGCGCGCAGCGGACGATTCATTCGCCTCTCCTCCTCAAAACGCCGCCGGCGCGGCAGGGCTGCCGCGCCGGCGGACAGTCTATCACAGGAAGAGGCTAGACGTCGGCGACTTCGGCCGCCGGACGCCTGATCCGCAGCATCAGGTAGCCGGCCGCCACCACGAACAGCGCGCCCGTCGCCGCGGCGAAATACACGTAGCGGTGCACGAGGTCCGCGCCCAGCCAGCGGATGGTGGCGGGATCCTCGATCATGATCTCGCCCGCGATCCAGCCGAGCAAGGCGGCGCCCGCCCAGACCAGGATCGGGAAGCGGTCGAGCACCGCCATCAGCAGGGCGGCGCCGGCAATGATCATCGGAATCGAGATGATCAGGCCGAACACGATCAGCGTGATGTCGCCCTTGGCGGCCGCTGCGATCGCGATCACGTTGTCCAGACTCATCACGATATCGGCGATCGCGACGATGCGCACCGCGCGCCAGAGATTGTCGCCGGCTTTCACCGAACCCTCGCCGTGCGATTCGTCCGGCACGATCAGCTTGATCGCGATCCACAGCAGGGCCACGCCGCCGACCAGTTTCAGGAACGGCAGGCCCATGAGTTGTGCGATGATGATGGTGAAGAAGACGCGCAGCAGGATCGCAGCACCGGCGCCGAGGATCATTCCCCAGCGGCGCTGCGAGCCGTGCAGCGACCGGCAGGCGAGCGCGATCACCACCGCGTTGTCGCCGGACAACAGGATGTTGATCCAGATGATCTGAAGCGCCGCCAGCCAGAAGGCCGCCTGCGAAAACTGCGTGAGAAAATCCACCCTGTCCTCCGTCTAGCTCAGGTCCCGCCTTGTGACCGGCGGGATGGGGCGTCTGCGCCGCCCGTCCGGGAGGACAATCCCAACAGCTAGACTGGAATACAATATTTCAGGACCACTGTTGTTTCCTGAAATTCAGGGTCGCTGTTATCCGACGATCTCGTTTCCGGCGAAAAACTGGGCAATCTCCACCGCCGCCGTCTCCGGGGCATCGGAGCCATGCACGGAATTTTCGCCCACCGAACGGGCATGCACCTTGCGGATGGTGTTGTCGGCAGCCTTGGCCGGATCGGTCGCGCCCATCACCTCGCGGTACTTGGCGATGGCGTTCTCGCCTTCCAGCACCTGCACCACCACCGGACCCGAGGTCATGAATTCCACCAGTTCGCCGAAGAACGGCCGCGCCTTGTGGACCGCGTAGAAGGTCTCGGCCTGGGCGCGGGTCATCCGGATGCGCTTCTGGGCGACGATCCGCAGGCCCGCTTTCTCGATCATGGCGTTGATCGCCCCGGTCAAATTGCGCGCGGTCGCGTCGGGCTTGAGAATCGAAAATGTGCGCTCGATCGCCATCTGATCGTCCTTGGTTCTGCGGCTGAAGGGCTGGTTTTGAGGTCGGCGGCTTATACCGGCCTGCCCCTGAGCCCGCAACAGCCTTGTTTTTCGCAGGTTTTCAAAGCCTTCCGGCGCTTTGAACCGCGCCGCCCGGGCCTGCGACCAATCTTCAGGATGTGAGGACACATCCACCGGACAAACAGGAGCCCCCTATGATCCGCAAGACTGTTCTTGGACTGGCCGCGGTCGTTGCCCTCGCCACTGCCGCGCTCGCCCCGACTGCCGCTTCGGCCGGCTATTACGGCTACGGCAAAGGCTATTATGGCTACAAGTCGTACGGCTATTCGTCCTACGGCTACGGCTATCGCCCTTATCGTCCCCACTGCTTCACCAAGAAGGTGTGGACGCATTACGGCTGGGACTGGATCCGCGTCTGCCGCTAAGGCGAGCGCTCCCTGACCGGACAAAGCCCCGCGCTCGCAAGAGACGGGGCTTTCGTCTTGTCCGCCACGCAGCGCGCGGATTTTGCGGCCGCGGATTGAACGCACCGGCCCCGCCCGCCGACCAAGGGACAGGATGCGGCAGACGCATCCACCCAACATGGAGTCTGGAAATGGTCCGCAAGCTTTCTCTCTCCGCGCTCGCCGTTGCCGCGCTCGGCATGGCCGTCCTCGCCCCGACCGCGGCCGATGCCGGCCACAAGGGCAAGGTCTGGAACGGCCCGAAATGGCACGGCCACGTCTATTATGGCGGCCCGACCTATTACGCCGGTCATTACGCGAGTTGCTGGGTCAAGCGCTGGGTTCCGACCCCGTATGGCCCGCGCCTGAAGCGGATCTATATCTGCTACTGAGTTTCGCCGGTGCGAAACCGAAAATCCCGGTCTCGCAGGAGGCCGGGATTTTTCGTATGTGACGACGTCCGGAGCGCGCCATGACCGACCGCTACAGAATCTTCGCCGGCTACAACGCCTGGGCCAATGCGCGCGTCTATGACGCCGCGGCAAAACTCTCCGACGCCGATTACCGCGCCGACCGCGGCGCCTTCTTCAAGTCGGTGCACGGCACGCTCAACCATCTGCTGGTCGCCGACCGCATCTGGATGCGGCGCTTCACCGGCGAGGGTCCCTCGCCGACGCGGCTCGACGACATCCCGTTCGAAAATTTTCCCGACCTGCGCGACGCGCGCAGCCAGGAGGACCGGCGCATCGTCGATTATATCGGCGGCCTGAGCGATGCCGACCTCGCCGGCCTGTTCCGCTACCGCACCATCATCAACCCGGCCGATATCGAGCAGCCGCTCTCGCCCGCGCTCGACCATTTCTTCAACCACCAGACCCATCACCGCGGGCAGATCCACGCCTTGCTCACCGCGATGACCGGCAACGCCGCCGCGCCCGCGCTCGATCTCATTATCTATCAGCGCGAAAGCGGCGCGGCGGGCGCGCGCAAAGTCTGATCGCGGCCCGCTCTACCCCTGCGCGAAAACCGGCCGCCCGGAAAAGGCGGTCTTGCCCCCGGCAGGCACCTCCATACCATTGACAGATTTCGACAATCCAAGGTTGAATGTTCGGGATGCGGGTGAGGCCTTTAAATGGGGGACAGCTGTGATTACCAAAAGCAAGGCAAGACTGTTCGGCGTTGCGCTCGCCGCACTCTCTGCGTTCTCGATGGTGGCGACGCCGGCCTATTCCGCGGCACCGTCCGGCAAGCGGGTCACGTTTCAGACCAGCGCACCGGTGCTGGAATATGTGAAGATCAACAATCCCGAACTTTATCACCGCCTGATCCAGTACCGCTCCGGCCAGCGCGTGCATGTCACCGCCCGGGAGCACGCCTATCTCAAGAAGCTGAACCGCATGGTGGCAGTTGCGGCCAAGCAGCGCGCGGCGGCGCAATACGAATTCAGCTCGCAGGCGCGGGTGTCGAAGGAGGCGCGCGCCGCTTATGCGCAGGCGGCCGTGACCGTGACGCCCGAGCCCTGGTGGGTGCGGTGGGAAAACATCTTCAAGACGTTCTCCGGGGCGGGTGTCATTCTGGCGCCCCTCTTCCCGGTCATCGCCCCGGTGATGGTCGTGATCACCATCATCCTGGTCATTCTTGAAGCCATCGCGAAAATCGCCGAGGCCGCAACCAAGAAATAACTTCCCCCGCTGACACCGCTTGCTTCTTCACGGATGTCAGTCGCTCCGCTTCGGCGGCTCCGCCGGAGCGGAGTTTTTTGCCCGCGATGCCGGGCGCGGGCCGCCCTACACCTTCTTCAAAAACTCGGTCTTCAGTACCAGGCCCTTGACCTTCTCGACCCGGCCCTCGACCTCACCGGCGTTTCCGGTGAGGCGGATGTTCTTCACCACGGTCCCGCGCTTGAGATTCACCGAGGTGCCCTTCACCTTGAGGTCCTTGATGAGCTGCACCGAGTCGCCGTCGGTGAGCGCAGTGCCGTTGCTGTCCTTGACGTCCATGGGATGATCCTGCGTGGCGGAAGCCCCGCCTGTCGCACGGACGCGCACGAAAAGCGAGCCGCGCGGCCGGTGGAGTGCCGGCAGCCTGGCGCGTCGCGATCTCCCCGCAATAACGCGCATCCCACATGAAGTTGATCGGCCGTGAGCAAGCGTGCATTGGCGCGCTCGGGCAAACCGCTAGCGTGCGCCACCTTCATCTCGCAACGCCGGAGCCCTCCATGCTGAGCCGCCGCCATCTGCTGTCCATCCTCGCCCTGTCCGCCGCCATGCTGGTCCCGGCGCAGGCCTTTGCCGCCGGCAAGACGCCGTTCAGCCAGAAGGCCTTCGAGGCCGCGCAGGCCGCCGGCCGGCCGATCCTGATCGATGTCAGCGCGCCGTGGTGCCCCACCTGCCGCGCGCAGGCGCCGATCCTGTCGAAACTCGCGGCGGAGCCGCGGTTCAGGAATCTCGCCTTCTTCAACGTCGATTTCGACAGCATGAAGGACGTGCTGCGCAGTCTGAATGTGCGCTCGCAGAGCACGCTGATCGTGTTCAGGGGCAGGCAGGAAGCCGGCCGCTCGACCGGCGACACCAATCCCGCCTCGATCGAAGCGCTGCTCGCCAAAGCGATCTGAGCCGCCCGCCGCATGACGCAACTGCTGCTCGCCTTCGCCGCGGGCCTGCTCTCCACCCTGTCGCCCTGCGTGCTGCCGCTGATTCCGCTGGTGGTGGGCGCGGCGGTCGGCGAACACAAATGGGGACCGGCGGCGCTCGCCGCCGGCCTCGCGCTGTCATTCGTGATCATCGGCCTGTTCCTCGCCACCATCGGCTTTGCACTCGGCGTCAACGACGCGCTGTTCCGCAATGTCGCGGCCAGCCTCCTGATCGCCATCGGCCTGGTGCTGATCGTGCCGGCTTTTTCGGCGCGCGTGGCGATCGCCGCGGGCCCCGCCGGCAACTGGATGCAGCAGCGCTTGGGCGGCGTGTCGGGTGCGGGACTCGGCGGACAATTCTCGGTCGGCCTGCTGCTCGGCGCGGTGTGGAGCCCTTGCGTCGGGCCGACGCTCGGCGCGGCGTCCCTGCTCGCGGCGCAGGGCAAGGATCTCGGCGCGGTCGCGCTCACCATGCTGGTCTTCGGCCTGGGCGCGGCGCTGCCGCTGCTCCTGATCGGCCTGCTCTCGCGCGAGGCGCTGATGCGCATGCGCAACCGCCTGTTGGCCGCCGGCCAGGGCGGCAAGATGCTGCTCGGCGGGTTGCTGATCGCAACCGGCCTGCTGATCATCAGCGGCTATGACAAGATCGTCGAAGCCAGACTGGTCGCGGCCTCGCCCGACTGGCTGACGACGCTGACCACCCGGTTCTGAATGGATCTCACCCGCAGCACGGCTGCTTCGTCTGCGCCTTCGCCCCTGCGCCGCTGCCGCAACAGGCCGATGCACTCTCCTGCTCCTTCAGCCAGCGGTCGCGCGGCTTGCAGCTCGACGGACGCTTGTCCAGCGACACCTGCACGGCCTCGCCCGCGACGCGGAGGTCCGACGCCATGAACAGCTTCATCGCCTCCACGCCGTCGCTCACCTCGAAGGTGAGTTTGGTCTGCTCGTCGAGGCTCACATGTTTGGCCACCTTGCCCATGATGGCGAGGAACTTGGCCACGCCCATATGCGTGCGATCGGCCTCGCCCGGTACGTCCCAGAGCTGGATGAAGGTTTCCTGCCAGGCTTCCGGATTGGCGCCGCAATCCAGCGCCGAGAACGCCCCGCTCTTCACCTCGGTGACGTGATAGCCCGGCAGCACCTCGCGCCCCTCATAGGTAAAGACCAGAACCTTGTCGCGATGCTCGCCGAGCGCCTGCAGCAAGGCGCCGGTGGAGAATTCCGGCAGGTCGGGCCGCACCGGGGCGGTGGACGGGATATTGGCAAGAGCGGTCATGTCGGCTATCCTTATTTTGACATTTCTAGGATTATTGAAATATGGACGAGAGTCAAGCCCTGCTCGCCTTCGGCGCCCTGTCGCAGGACACCCGGCTGCGCCTGCTGCGGCATCTGGTGCGCGCCGGCCCGGACGGCATTGCCGCCGGCGATCTTGCCGACGCGGTCGGCGTCTCGCCCTCCAACGTGTCGTTTCATCTCAAGGAGATGGAGCGCGCGGGCCTGGTCGCGGCGCGGCGCGAGGCGCGCTCGATCATCTATGCCGCCGAGTACGGCGCGCTGACCGGCCTCATCCGCTTCCTGATGCGCGATTGCTGCGCCGGCCGCGCCGAAATCTGCGGGCCGGCGATGAAGGCGCGCGGGTGAGGATGCGTCACCGCCCCGTCTGACCTATATTGTCGGTCATGCTGGACGTCCTGCGGAACCGCACCTATCGGCACCTGTTCGCGGCGCAGGTGATTGCGCTGACCGGCACCGGGCTGATGACGGTGGCGCTCGGCCTGCTTGCGTTCCAGCTCGCAGGCGGACAGGCGGGCGTCGTGCTTGGCACCGCGCTGGCGATCAAGATGATCGCCTATGTCGGCGTCGCCCCGATCGTCGGCGCGTTTGCCGCGCGGCTGCCGCGCCGCGCCTTTCTTGTCGCCATGGATATTGTGCGCGCCAGCGTTGCGCTGGCTTTGCCCTTCGTCGATCAGGTCTGGCAGATCTACGTGCTGATCTTCGTCCTGCAATCGGCATCGGCCGGCTTCACGCCGACGTTCCAGGCCACCATCCCCGACATCCTGCCCGAAGAGCGTGACTATACCCGCGCCCTGTCGCTGTCGCGGCTGGCCTACGATCTCGAAAGCCTGCTCAGCCCGATGCTGGCGGCGGCGCTGCTGACGATCATGAATTTCCATTGGCTGTTTGCGGGAACGGTGTCGGGCTTTCTGCTCTCGGCCGCGCTGGTGCTGTCGGTGCATCTGCCGAAGGTCGCGTCGGCCGGACCGCACGGCGGCATCTATGACAAGATCACGCGCGGCGTCCGCATCTATCTTGCCACCCCGCGTCTGCGCGGCTTGCTGGCGCTCAATCTCTCGGTCGCCGCAGCCGGCGCGATGGTGATCGTCAACACCGTCGTGCTGGTACGCGGGATGCTGTCGAAGTCCGATACCGATGTGGCGCTGGCGCTCGCCTGTTTCGGCGGCGGCTCTATGATCGCGGCCATCGCCTTGCCGAAAGTTCTCGACCGTCTGGATGACCGTCGCGTCATGCTGCCGGCGGCCGGCGCGCTCGCCGTTCTGCTGTTCTCATTCGCCGCACTGATACGGCAGGACGGCGCCACGCTCTGGATCGGCCTGCTCGTCACATGGACATTGCTCGGCGTCGGCTATTCCGTCGTGATGACGCCGACCGGACGCCTGCTGCGCCGCTCCGCGCATGCGAGCGACCGCCCCGCGCTCTATGCGGCGCAATTCGCGCTCTCACATGCCTGCTGGCTCCTCACCTATCCGCTCGCCGGCTGGCTCGGCGGTTCGGCGGGAATGACGGCGACATTGATCGTGCTCGGCCTGCTGACGGCGCTCGGTGCAATTGCGGCGACGCTGCTCTGGCCTTCAGCCGATCCGGAGATTCTCGCGCATGAGCATCGCGACATGCCGCCCGGCCATCCGCATTTGCAGGCGCGCGGACCGCAACACGCCCATGCCTTCGTGATCGACGACCTGCATCCGCACTGGCCGCAGCCCGCGCGATGATGGACACGCTCGTCTCGTTCCAGCGATGGATCTACGGCAGCATCAGCGGCGAGCTTGGCGGCTTCGCCGCCACCCGCGACTGGCTGACGCTCGCGTCCGTGCTGCCGCTCGGCATCGTGTTCGGCGCCATCCACGCGCTGACGCCGGGCCACGGCAAATCGGTGCTGGTCACCTATCTGATCGGCTCGCGCCTCGCAGTGCTACGCGGCATGGCGGTCGCGGGTACGCTGGCGCTCACCCATGTCGCGTCCGCCGTGGTCATCGCACTGGTCGCCGCGCCCCTCGTCACGCGCACCCTGGGCAATGTCGGCCGCGCGCCGCTGCTGGAAGACATCAGCCGCGGCCTTCTCGCCCTGATCGGCGCATGGCTGCTGTATCGCGCCGTGCGCGGCCGACATTCGCACGCGCCGCAGGAAGGCTACATGGTCGGCATCGTCGCCGGTCTCGTGCCCTGCCCGCTCACGCTGTTCGTCATGTTCTATGCCTTGTCGCGCGGCGTCGTGGAGGCCGGCCTCACCTTCGCGCTGGCCATGATGATCGGTGTCGCCACGACACTGATCCTGTTCGCAATCCTCGCCATCCTCGCCCGCAACTGGCTGCTGGTGGTCTTGCAGCGGCACGGCGCACGGTTCGGGCTTCTGACCCGCCTGCTGGATGCCGCCGCCGGCCTTGTGCTGATCGTGATCGGCGCAAGGGAATTGATGCGCTAGCAGATCGCGGACCGGCGCAGGTGACGAGGTATCGGCGACGCCGACCGGGGGAAACCAATCCTGCGCTTGCCGGCATCAACTCGGCCGGCGGAAGACCAGGAAATTCTGTCGCGGCAGGAAGTCGTGCGAACCCGCGGGGACATAGCCGGCGGCGGTCATCTCGCTGCGGATCTGGTCGGCGGAGAGCCGCATATGCTTGGGCGCGCCCGCTGGCGCATCCGGGCGGAAATCGACGATCGCGACGCGCCCGCCGGGCCTGAGCGAACTCACCAGCCTTTTGAAATAATCCGTGCGCGCGGAAATATGGTGATAGGCGTTGACCAGGACCGCAACGTCGACGCTCTCCGGCAGGTTCGGCGACGTCTCGCTGCCGAGCACCGCCCGCAGATTGGAAATGCCGTCCGCCTTGGCGCGCTCGGCCATGTGCTTGACCATGTTCGGCTCGACATCGACGGCGAGCACGGTGCCGCCCTTCAGATGCCGCGCGAGCCGGACCGCGAGATAGCCGGTCCCCGCCCCGATATCGGCGACGATATCGGTCGGGCGCAGCTCAAGCGCGGCGACGACACGATCCGGCATCTGCCAGGCATCGCGCGCCGGATCATCGAAGCTCGAGGACCATTTCTTCGGGTCGTCGAAGCGCGGATGATGGCCGTGCCTGTGCATGTCCTGCGCGGACAGGATCGACGGCAGCGCGCATGCACTTGCAGCGATCAAAAGAGCGCGTCGCGTCAGCAGCGCCATGGCGGGAATCTCCCTTTGACGAACCGGACCGGGATGTTGCCACGGGACCATGTCGCAAACAAGAAACCGCGCGGCATGCGGAGCACACCGGCGCAGAGGTGGCCGGATGAAGCCAAGCGCAATCCGGGGTAGAATTTAGGATGGGTTGAGCGCAGCGAAACCCATCCTGCGCTTGCGACTGTCCGATTCTAAGACGTTCAAATTGATTTGCAGGTCAGCGTGATGGGAACGCTGCCCGTCGCATCTCGAAAATAGATGGAAATACCCAGATAGCCCTGCGGCTGTCGAGCAGCGTCCTCATAAGATTTCGAAACGATCCAATACGGCTTCCGTCGTGCCGCGATTTTCCCCACGAAACGCAAATTCATATCAAAACTCGCTTTGTCGCCATAGAATTTCGTGTAGGAGTTTCCTGATCGCTTCCCGAAAAAGATTTCCACGTAGCTGGCCTGCGCAAACCTTCTGTCCCCGATCTGCCTTGTATTCAGCTGATTCAGAACAAAGACATTGTGCGCACCGTCGTATTCGTGAATCGACATCTCAGGCTTGGCTTTATATCCGAATGTTGTTGTAGAGTTGTCTCCGGTACACGTGCTCAAGAGCTTCTTGTTCAATATCGAGTCCGGTGCGCCGTTGGCGGGAAGCGGCGCGGCCAAGCCGACGATCGAAAGAGCAAACAACCAAGTCTTTGGGGCGTATAACGGCATTTTCGATACTCCGGGCAATCTATTCTTGGCGACCGCTATCACGGACAGCGCGATCCGCCGACCCACGGCGGCGAGATGATGCTGTTGCTGGATTGAGCAGCTCTGGTGCATTCTTCGGCCGACAAGTTAAAGCATGTCCTTGTCTGACCTCTGACCAACCAACACGCTCCACTGGTTTGTGCAAAACGAGGCAGCACCGATGGAGACGTCCGGTCTGATTGTCTTTCGCCCTCAACAAGCGCCGCCCGAATGACAGGCCCCGCGCCGGATCGCATACCCGCGTCCTGCGCAGAAGCCGGAGCAGCGATCAGCCATTGAAAGCACAATGCAAAAATTCCGCTTTGCGCAATTGCGCGGCAACGGTGTTTGATGTCACGGTTCATTGCAGCTCCCGAATGAGATTTTCACTCATAGGATTTTCTGTTGCAGCGACGCTCCTTTCTCAGCTGCCGGCCATCATAGAGGATCGCATGCCCGCCAGCGCAGGCCCCTTTGCAGCTTCGCGGTCCAGGGCGTGTCACGTTCCTGTTGTAAGCGATGTGATCTGCATCGGGCTTTGAGGGGATTGCGATACGCTGTCCAGATTCAATGCTTGGCTCATCGATGTAGAGATGCCTCACGCGCATCCACGAACCATTGCGCTTCCGACACTCCCCTGTCGTGACATAAATTTCGAATTCGTACCGGCATCCCCAAGCCTTGTTCGCGCCTTTGGCGCCAACACAAAGCTCAAGGGCTGCCGACGACGAAATTCCAACGGCGCAGAAAGCAAATGAGACGATGATGGTGCGAACAATGGACACTTGAGCCACTCCGTCTCAGAATCAAGTGTTGTCAGCGCAATGAAAAATTCTCAGTGCCTGACGTCAGCTTCGCGCTACAGCGCCACTCAGTCAGACCGGAACTGCAATTCCGCGGATCGTTGGACCGGCGATAACAGAGCCGGTCTGTCCCACTGGTTACGCGCCCAGGTCGGACTCCGGAGAACGGCTGAACGGATGTATTGGGCGCATTAATCCCGGTTGTGACCTCGACCCTGCAGATATTGTCCCATGTATCGGAAATAAGGACGACAGTTCCTGCGAAAGCCGCCGGCGCAACAAAGAGGTGAGCCATCGTCACCGCCGCCAAAAGAATTTGGTGTTTGATTTGCGCGACCATCTTTCCCTCCACGGGACCCTAAAATGTTCGACCGCAGCTGAATGGTATCCGGCCACTCGCGGACATGACATGCGACAAAATTGCGCGCAATGGTTGCGTTTCCAACCAACGACCGTCTTGACAATATTCCTATACTTAGATTATAGTCCTATCGCCTCGTCCGCCGAGGGGCGCTGTCATGAGGCGTCGTGAGAGCGGGACGAAGGACGGGATGCGGTGGAGATTCGCCGCATCGCCGTCCTGGACGG